>Ga0187878_1000743_pt1 | contig 34970 bp, 35 predicted proteins | sample June2016WEW_17_1_FD_132979 | JGI IMG/M metagenome (GOLD analysis project Ga0187878, IMG submission 132979) | Peatland microbial communities from SPRUCE experiment site at the Marcell Experimental Forest, Minnesota, USA - June2016WEW_17_150 | ecosystem: Environmental > Terrestrial > Soil >... | reverse complement strand
GCCGGGTCTAGCGATCATTCATGTCCCCATTGTTGGGGGCTGGATGTGACAGAAAAATTACCCCGGGAGTAATTGGCTCGTCTCCTCTGAGAGTCCCCATCGACGAGGAGGATTGGTTCTCCGTCGTCGTCCCTTCCCATCCTGGGCCCGCAGCAGGGTCCAAGGGCGCGGCTGTTCGCCGATCAAAGGGGAATGCGAGATGGGTTTAGACCGTCGCGAGACAGGTCGGACTCTACCTGCTGGAAGTGCTGGTCGCCTGAGGGGAAGGCGCCCCTAGTACGAGAGGAACGGGGTATCGTAACCTCTAGTTTACCGGTTGTCCGACAGGGCATTGCCGGGCAGCCACGTTATCGAGGATAAGGGCTGAAAGCATCTAAGCCCGAAGCCTCTCCCGAAAATAGGCGGCCGATCCTTTCCAAGGGACTCGGCAACGAGCCCCAGGAACGGACGAGAGCTCTCATCGAAGATGAGGTTGATGGAGCAGGAGTGTACGCATCAAGACTTCGGTCGAGTTGTTTAGCTCGCTGCTACCAATCGCTCAAGGTGCTGAGCTGAAAAAGAGAGCCCACACTCGGGCGTAATTCAAAGGCCTCTGGCACGTGCCTCACGTATTTTCTCTAGTTTCGAGTCTGCTCGTAGCGTGAGCTCTGGCAGCAACTCTTGAGTACTGCCGTGCGACATATTCTAAACTGGCTGGCGAGCCGGTGGGCGACTTCCGAGCTTCGGCTTGAGGAAACTCCACCCACAGGACGGAGGCGCGGCGTCGCGAGACGTCGGGCGAGAGCCCGGGTGAGGACACAGAAAGAAAACCGGCATCAGTCAAGGACGATGACGCGAAGACGTCGAGGAGACTGACTGCCAGGGTGAAACGTCTGCCCGCGTTGTGAAAGGGATAATAGGTGCCTATGAGCGCCGTCTGAGGCGCGGGTATCCCGATTAGACAAATGTCGCCACGAACAGAAGGTGGGTTACGGCCGGCACGCCAGCCACCAGCCCACGTCGAGGAGGAAGCCATACCGACACATCAGTCCAAGCTGAATCAAGGCATAAGCACGACCGAACAGCTTCGATCGAGCTGCAAACGACGGGGACCGAAGATTGATTGACGCGTTCACGCTTGACGTGATAGGGCTCGCAGCCAGCTTTGCGTTCTTGATCTACTCCTCCTGGAGTGACATTGTGAGTAGAGAGGTTTCCGATCGGGTGTGGATGATCTTCTATCCAGTAGGGCTCGTGCTCACAGCAATCCGATTCGTTGCGCAGACGGGCTTGTGGCAGCAGATCTTGCTTTCAATCGCCATCACGGTCGCCATCTCGCTACTGTTGCCCTATCTCGGACTTTGGGGTGGAGCAGACGGGAAGGGCTTCATTTGTCTTGCACTCATGAATCCCGTGATCCCGGCACTCGGCGGGAACCTTCTCCATATTGTCGATCCACTTTTCCCGGTCGTTGTGTTCTCAAACGCCTACATTGCATCGCTATGCGCGGTTCTCTACCCAGTCCAAAGAAACCTCAGAGTGCAACGAAGACACCCGCTCTTTGAAGGCCTGGAACACGAGAGCTTACTTCACAAGGTGACAGCTTTTTTCACGGGTTACCCGGTTCGAATCGACGAACTAGAGTCAAAGCCTTACCTCTTCCTGCTGGAATCAATTCATCTGCAGGAATCAAAGGTCGAGCGAAATCTCGAGTTCACCTTCAGAGTCGATTTAGATTACAGCAAACAGCTAACAGAGATCAAGAGAGCAGCGGAGCTTGGGCTACTCTCTGGGGGGATATGGGCAAGCCCAGGCCTTCCGTTCCTAGTATTCGTCACTTTGGGGTTAGGGATCTCATTGCTGTTCGGCGACGTCGTATGGTACTTCGTTTCGACTCTGATGCACACTGTCGCACTCATGTTTTAGGCGTCTGTGTCCGATTTCTCAAGGCCATATTCCATTTCTATCCTGACAACGCTTTCCTCATTTTCTGCCCGCGCGTATTCTTTGAGCAATTCCTTGTTCAGATCGAAGAAAGTGTCACACCATCCAAATGGCGACAGAAGTTCTCTGGCTTGCGATGTGAATCCCATGATGTGCAGGGCGGCGCACAAGGCCTCTGCCGTCGAGAGTTTCCCTATCCTTGCATAGTTGACAGGGTTCGCTGCCATAAGGGCTGGGAGTTTGCGGTTTGTCCCGGGGAAGTGGGTCATGAAGACTCCTTCAGCTTTCTCCCAGGAGCAATCAATGGCCATGACCCCTGATCTCGTGGCGTTGGTCGCATCCGATCGCAAGAGAAACCTTGGTGAAACTGGATTCAGCACGATTGGATTTCCTCGCATCGCTGACAACCTACGCAAAGGATTCGCAAGCCCTTTTCTTGCAAGCAGCGAGGCTGTGCACTTGCGTGGGTCGTCCTGTCTCATCAAATACACGAAGACCCTTGCCCGGTCCGTATGCAGCTTGCCTCGCATCCCGCATCCGCGTCAGGATACTCAGTCAACAAGTCGACTGAAAGGTCTTCGGAAAATGAGCGATGTCTAGTCTTCAGTTGCTTTGGTTCGTTGGGCAGCCTGCAAAGTTAGCAGGCGAAGCCAACCCAAACATTAACCGAGAACTTCACAGAACTGGAATATGGAATACTTTTAAGGTGGCTCAGTTTGAACCGGAAGACGCCAACTTACCTCCATATCGGCTTTACCCGCTAACGCGGCTAGCCAATGGAGGCGAGTTGGCACTTATTGCGTTGCGCGCAGCTTCTTGTGCAGCATTGGTTCGTTCATGACTTTGGGAATAAGGTGAATCAGATCGGTAGGTGCTAAATGGTCGCCAAGCTCCACTACCGCGAGGTCGCCGGCAGCCCCGTTGATGAATGCGCCGGCAACTGATGCATTGAATTCCGGCACACCTTGAGCCATCAAACCCGCAACCACGCCTGACAGAACATCGCCTGTACCCCCAACGGTCATCGCTGGGTTACCAGTACGGTTGAGTTTCACTCGTTCTCCATCAGAAATAACGTCCACGTGTCCTTTCAGGAGAACGGTCCCACCCAAAGCGGTCGCCAGCGAGCGAGCCTCCTCAGTTCGTGTCCTCAGATCGCTTGATGGTGCATGACCCGAAAGGACTTGGAACTCGCCTGCATGAGGAGTTACGACGACTGGGAACCTTGTCTTCTTCGTTATCTTTCCCATTGCCCTGATGGCGTCGGCATCAATCAGTGCAGGCTTTCTGTTCTCTTCATAAATGCTCAGAATTCTGGTTACGGCCTTGATTGTCTCGTCGTGTGTCCCGAGTCCAGGTCCCATTGCGGTGCAGGTTGATCTCTCTATTTGCGGCTTGAGGATCTCAATGTTGCCTTCGTTCAGATGGTCCCCTGCTAGTCTGATAGTTATCAGATTAGGTGAGAATGATGCAATGGAAAGAGCGGTCTTCTCCGGGGCAGCGACAAAGACAAGATCAACACCAGTCCGGAGGGCCGCCAGAGCTACAAGCGCGGGGGCGCCTGAATACGTCTCGCTTCCTCCGATCACGAGAAGCCGGCCGAAGTCTCCTTTGTGCGCCTCAGGAAGCCTAGGTGCTGTGGCGTCTTCTACGTCGCCTGGGCCCGCATAAATTCCTGCTTCAGGCGGAATCCCGATTCCTGCAACTTTGACCTCGCCGCAATGCTTCTCGGCAATTCGCAGGCCTGGTTTTCTCGCGTGGAACGTGATTGTTAGGTTCGCATTCAAGGCCTTTCCGAGGACTTCCCCCGTATCGGAATCTATGCCAGTTGGCACATCGACGGCGATCTTGTAACACCTCATCTCGTTCATGATCTCAACCGTTCTCATGATCGGTTGCCTCAAGGTGCCTCTAGCACCGGTTCCGAGCAGAGCGTCGATTATAACGTCGCACTTGCTTGCATTGATCTGTGAAGAGTCCCTTGCGGTCTCAATCTTCACAGTCTCCGACATCGCATTAATCGCGCGCCAGTTGACCGATGTCGCTTCATCGCGTATTTCGCTTGGCGTCCCAACAAGAATCACGTTTACTCGGTATCCGCGACTTGCGAGATGCCTCGCTGCAACCATACCGTCTCCGCCGTTTCTCCCGCTCCCGGCATACACGACGATCTCTGATTTTGTCGGGTATCTCACTGCCACCTCATCAGAGACGGCTTTTCCTGCATTCTCCATTAGCTGAAGAGTTGAAACGCCTAGATACTCGGAATTCCTATCGAGTATTCGAGACTCACGAGAGCCTATCTCTCCGCTAACTCTCTGAGAGCTCATAAGTAGCGACCCCCTGTGTTCAAACATCTTCTACAAATCAGTATATGGGGGTATGCCTGCACGCCCGGTCGCATACGGTCTAGACCATTAGCCTGCGATCTATCGTGATATCATATTGCAAACTCTTTTAGGTATGTTGTCTTGTCTCTCTCTCAAGAGGTTCCACACTTGCCGTCGGCTTTTGTCCTCATCAACGCGGAAATAGGATCGGAAGACGATGTATTGAAGCAGCTGAAATCGCTGCCAAACGTCAAAGAATCCTACGTTGTGTACGGCGTGTACGACATTGTCGCGAAAGTGTCTGCAGATACAATGGACAAGCTGAAGGAGATCGTGACCTGGAAGATACGGAGACTCGACAAAGTACGCTCCACGCTGACAATGATCGTTGTCGAGGGAACCTAGTAGATCATAACGACGTTTCGCGAATCCGTAAAATCCTGCCGGGATAGTTCCGAGTGAGAATCCACCTAGGAATTGACGACACGGACTCGTTGGCAGGCGGATGCACGACCAGAATTGCAGTGGACCTAGTTCGAACTTTGGCTTCGAAAGGAGCGACCTTTCTAGATCACCCCAATCTCATCAGACTGAACCCGAATGTTCCGTGGAAGACAAGGGGAAACGGGGCCGTCTGCCTTAGAATCGAATCGGACTTGGAGGTGGAAGATGTCCTTGAGCTTGCCGCTGAAGAGGTTGAACGGGGCTCAAGGCTCGGTGACCCAGGCACAGATCCCGGTATCGTCGTCTTGTCGGATACAGTCCCCTCCAATATTGCAGAGTTCAGTTTAGAGGCGCTCACCCGCGTCGTGAGGCCTGACGAGGCACTGTCTGTGATCTCGAATGTTGGGGCCGTGGGGCTGAGTTATGGTTCACGTCAGGGAATCATTGGTGCACTGGCAGCGATCGGAGCGCGACTAGATGATGACTACACATACGAGTTGATCGCCTACCGGTCGAAGGGCTTCATTGGAAAACCGAGGCTTGTCGACGCAGACTCAGTTCTGCGCATGAATGAGGAGATGGGTGAGGCGACGTTCAATAACGTTGATCCGGAAACCGGAAGAATCCTGATCACACCAAGAGGACCTGACCCGATTTTTTGCGGTGTGAGGGGAGAAAGTCCGGAGTCTGTGCGCAAGGCATTCAGCATGCTTCGATTCAGGGAGCCGATCGAGGGTTGGATGATCTTCAGAACCAATCAGGGAACTGACGCACACTTGGTGAGACACTACAGAATATCGGAATTACAGGATCACTCTGCGGTCGTTGTCGATGGTCTAGTACGGGAGAAGCCTCTCACAATACGTGGGGGTCACGTGATCTTTCTTCTTGAGGATGAAACAGGTTCGGTTCATTGTGCGGCCTATGAGCCCACAGGCAGATTCAGGGAGACTGTCAGGAATCTCGAGCCAGGAGACAGAGTGCGCGCATATGGCGGAATGAGAGCCGCCGGCGGGGAAGTTCCAAGTACTCTCAATCTAGAGAAACTAGAGATTCTCAAGTTGACTGCATCCATGTCGAGTCGCAATCCGATCTGCACGGGGTGTGGCAAGAGGATGAAGTCAGCAGGGAAGGGACAGGGCTATCGCTGCGAACAATGCGGAGGTCGTGCAACATCGAAGATCCAAGAAGAGGTCGCTAGGAATTTGGTGGAGCGATTGTATATGCCGCCGCCAAGAGCACATCGCCATTTGACAAAACCGGAAGTCCGCTATCTGAGACCACGCAATGGAATCAGCTCACCGCCCGTGGCCAAGTGGCACTTCCCGTGAGACTGATCGTGGAAGCATTCCCCACGGACACATCGCCCTCGCATCCATAACCCTGCTTGAACAACGAACCTGACATGTTTCGCTCAAATGCACGATGAACGTTAGACGATGAAGGGGTCTCTCAAGATTGGTTTGGTGGAGACATCGCGGACAATTGGTATTCCCCCAGGGCCGCGTTGCGCGGTCCTGTGCGGGGGGTGGATCCTCGGTCTGTTCTTGAGACTTTCGAACCACCGATCTCAGGGTTTCCCAGGAGGCCCATATGAGCCCTGCGGGTTAAACCTGGCTACCCCACCCCGCTGTTCTGAGATCTCCGCCTGTCTCCGGGCTCACACTCTCAGCTCCGAAAGTTAAAGGTTTTCAACAATCTTGAAGCGACAATTAGAACAATCAGCTTAGTTCTGCCGGATGCCGTTTCTGCGTGAATACATCGTCTCCTCTTAGGCCTAGAAACTGACCACAAAATAGGATGCTGAACATACGGAAAGGGAGACGAAATATGGGTGGTGTACACCGTAGTTTTTTTCTCACTCGGTCAAGCTGGTTGTTTGTTCGCTAGCGCTTCATGGGGCTTCCAAAACTTCGATCGGTCGCTCAGCAACAGCGATCAGGGACTGTTTGTCGAGCACTTCGGCGGTCACCGAGCCAGTTTAGCCGCCTTGGTCACGATCAAACCGATCGTTGGCTCAGCCTAGAGCGGAACTTGATTGCCATGTCGCAACTGATGCCTCAGGGGCCCCCATCCGCAAGCCGATTTTCCTAGTGGGACGCTTGTTATAAGCGATCATAGACGGGTGGAGCGCTCGGTCTTGGCAATGCTGGCCAAGCAGGTGCCCGTAAATTAGGCGTTCCCCTATCAATTCTCGCATGTATGAGCTGCGCTTTTTCATCTGCAGGTGTACTCATAACCTTCGGCCGAGCGGCTTCGCATCCTCTCCTGAATCATACTCACCGTGTCAGGGGTCGCACAATCATTATCAGATGTCGGACTACACCTGAGTTGACTGTCGATGTACTTTGGCAGCTCTCTTCGAAAGACCGGTAGTGATTAAACCGCCTGAGGTTGTTGCAGCTCACGACTTCCTCTTGATCGGATGGATACTCCTGCTGCTGATGGGTGCGCCTTGGTTGCTCGTAGCCATCGACGCGTTAGCGGTAGGCGTACTCGGGTACCTCGCATACCCGCCGGCAGTAATAATCGCAGCGCTCGCAACGCCCAGCACATTCGTCAACGACCTAACTGCCTACTTCGCGCTCGCATTCAACTCTACCATGGCGCTTTTGTTAGGCGCGATAGGCTTGGCGGTCTTTCTTATTCTGATAATCCTCATCTATGTGACTACGGTTCGAAGAACCTCTACTGGTAACTACGAGGGTGCTAGAGCTGCGTCGCTGTTCTTCGGCGCATTCCTGATCCTAGTCTCATTGATCTCTTTCGCGGCTTTCTTTGGTTTTGTCTATGCAGCAAGTGCTGCTCTTCTGATCCTACCGGCACTATTCTTTCTAATGGCCTTCGGGAAAATGGGAGAAGTCATTGCGAGATATGGCCCTATGGCGGTTCTATCAGACGCCTCTCCAATAGAGACAGCACCGCAGGTTCCAAGCGGAGCAGCAGTACCACCAATGTCCGTCCCTCCAATGCCGATGATGGCCGCACCAGCGATGGGAATGGGCACATTAGCAATCCCAGCAGGCCCCATTGAAGGAGCCGTTCCAGTAGCTAATCCAGGACCCATTCAAGGGGCTATTCAAATGCCACCGCCGCCTCCATCACAGTATCCATCACAGTATCAGCATCTCGGAGGAGCAGTTCCTCGCATCCCACTTTGCCCCACCTGCGGACGAGAACTCTTCTACGCTTCGAACTACAAACGATGGTACTGCCTAGTCTGTGAAAGTCGCAGGTAGAGCTACCCGCACCCTAGCTCTGCCTGACACCACTCCTACACACTCCTACATAGAGGATTTCTAGGATTTGATCGAGTGCAAACTCTGCACGACGGCATCGTGCATATAGACTCCTCAAAATACTGAAGAAAACGATGAGAGATGCTGGGAATCGAGCTAGTCTACTTCTCGAGTAGGCTTGAGAAGAAGTCGTGGTGTTCTTCTTCTTCCTCTTCTATCTCTTCGAAGATCTCCCGGGTGGCGACATCTCCTTCTTTCTGTGCTATGTCCATTATCTCCTTGTACATTGTGATTGCTTCAAGCTCGGCCTTGACATCGAAGTTGAGCATCTCTACGAGCTTATCGCCCACGTTAATCATGCTCGGTTTGGTTGTTGGTTTTCCTCCGAGATACCAGAGTCGCTCGGCGATCTTCTCAGCGTGTTTCATTTCCGCGATAGCTGTCTTCTTGAGTTCCTCGGTAACCGCGAAGTGTTCGACGCCTTTCCACTGAACGTGCTGCCACATATATTGGATCGAGACCTGCAGTTCCCTAGCGATCGCTTGGTTCAACATATCTAGAAGCTTTGCACTTGCCATAACTCGCTCAGCCTAGTGCAGAGTCACGATCATTCGAGAATATAACTCCTACGCTCGACTTACCGAGGGATAGGCGAATTCTAAGAAAAATGGGGAATCGCCTCGGCAGAAAGCCGAGAATCTGGATTGTGCCATTGATTGGGGTTCTAGTAGTTCTCAACGAAGAGTTCAAAGTACGCCTTCTCATGCTGACATACTGGGCATTTCTCTGGGGCATCCTTGCCCTCATAGATGTGGCCGCAGTTGCGGCACTTCCACTTGACGACGACGGGCCGCTTGAACACTTGACCTGCTTCCAAGTTGCTGAGAAGCTTCAGGTATCTACGCTCGTGCTGTGTCTCAACAGACGCCACGCGACGGAACAGACCAGCGATATCCTTGAAGCCCTCTTTTTCGGCGACCTCACCAAAGTTCGGATATAGGGTCGTCCACTCCAGCTTCTCCCCGGCTGCAGCTGCTTTCAGGTTCTCCGCGGTGGTCCCTATGATGCCTGCCGGGTATGAGGCGGTGATCTGGGCGTCTCCGCCCTGCAGACGTTTGAAGAAGAGTTGTGCATGCTCCCTTTCGTTGTCAGCTGTCTCGGTGAAGATCGCTGAAATCTGTTCCATTCCCTCCTTCCTCGCCACGCTGGCGAAGTATGTGTAGCGGTTTCTTGCTTGCGACTCTCCTGCGAAAGCCGCGAGGAGGTTCTTCTCAGTCTGACTTCCCTTCAGCTCCATTTTGAACAGCTCTCATGTAGAACGTCTTTCTCAGGTCATTAGGCCCGTGCTTTGAGTGCGGCCTCAAGTCTCTTGTTCACAACGTTCCAGTTGACGTTCTCAAAGAAGGCGTCGATGTATGGTGGTCTTTTCGGTCCCTGATCAGCGTAATAGGCGTGTTCGTAGACATCAAGAGCCAGTAGCGGAACGGCATTGAGTAGGCCATACACGTTGTGCGCGTCAAGTCCATTGTTGATGAGTTTGCCGCTTGTTAGGTCATAGACAAGTACTGACCATCCTCGAAGCGCGATGCCGCAAGCCTTGAAGTCTTCCTTCCATTTGTCGAAGGAGCCGAAGTTCTTGTTGATGTGCTCCGTCAGCTTTGCGCTTGGGGCGCTGCCCTGTCCATCCTTGATGTTCTCGAAATAGAGCTCGTGCAGCACTACGCCCATGTAGTTAAAGCTCTCCTCAACCTTCAAAGCTCTGTAGTCGCTAAAGTTCTGATTCGCCTTAGTCCGGTCCACGGTCTGCATCTTGTCCCAGACCTCGTTTATCTTCGTCACGTATCCTTTGTAGTGGGTCTCAAAGTGGTACTCAAGTTGCTGGTCAGAGATACCCTTCAATCCTTTGGGTTTGAGTTCATTCCTAGGATTGACTTTTGCAGACAAACTATTCATCTCGATAGCTACTCGATAGTAGAGGGGTAAAAGGGTTGTTAGTCAGGGTGTTGGTTCTGGATCAGCGGAGCAGGTCTGGCAATGATGCATTGCGTGGACAGGTCATCCACCGGCCAGCCGTGTCCGCCCAATGCTAATATCCAAGTTGTAGTCTACCTGATGCAGTAGTTCTTAGGGGTCAATCATGAGTTCTGCAAAATGTGAGAAATGCGGATACTCAATCGATGACTGCCAGTGCACTTGCCCGTACTGTGGCGAGACTCATCAATGCCAATGTTGCATCGGTTTTGGGCGAGCGACGGGCGGCTAGACCTCACCGGCTGAGTCTCGTGTGAATCACTCGACGAAGGTTTCGAATTTGGTCGTGAAGAACAGTTTCGCTTGGATGGTTGGAGGACCACAGGGAAGCGGAGTAGATTCCGGAGCGAACATCTTCGCGCGGGCTTGCTGCTACGGAGGACTCTACGTCTACGGAAACAGAGAGTACCATTCTAACATCAAGGGACTCCACAGCTACTTCCAGATCCGCGTCGCAGAACACCCTCTCTACTGTCACCGAAGTTATGTTGATCTGCTGGCGACCTTCGACGCTGAGACTCTGGTAAGACATCGTCGCGAAGTGAAGGCAAACGGCGGGATAATCTACGATCCAAGCTATAGCGCCACCAGGGTAGAGGAGATACCAACTCTCCCAAGGGAGTCTGTGGACGAGTCGACAGCCTGGCTCAAAGAGAGAGGTTTCGGACCGACAATTGCAGACCTGCTGGAAGAGGCGAAGAAGGACGGGATTCAAGTCTACCCCATACCGTACATTGAGCTCGTAAAGCAGGTTGCCGCTAAGATCGGTGAGTCAAAGATCAGCAAAGTCGCCAGAGTAACGAACGTACTAGTACTAGGCGTATCGCTCGCCATACTTGACGCTGACATCGGACTACTAACGAAGGCGATCGGATCGATCTTCGGCCAAAGACGCCGCATTGTCGACATGAATGTAATAGCTGCCCAGATCTCCTACGACTACGCCAAGACGAATCTCGCAAAAGGTTTCGGCGTGGAACTGGAAAGTGTTGAGGCCAAAGAGCACAGGATCTTCTTGATGGGGAATCAGGCAGTTGCACTCGGAAAACTAGCCGGAGGCTGCAGACTCCAGACGTACTACCCGATTACCCCCGCCGCAGACGAAAGCGAGTATCTTGAGGCCAACGAGAGGCTAGACTTGAACACGTCAAGCAGGCCGCGGAGTTCTGAGGCCGGCGAGCAATCGTATGTGAAGGGGGGCGGCTCAATACTCGTGGTGCAGACGGAGGATGAGATTTCTGCGATCAACATGGCCTCAGGCGCTGTGCTCACAGGAGTCAGGGCTTCAACCTCGACCTCTGGACCAGGCTTCTCGCTCATGGCTGAGGGTCTGGGATGGGCAGGGATGAACGAAGTCCCAGTGGTCATAACATACTATCAGAGAGGCGCGCCTGCAACCGGACTTCCCACGAGACACGGACAAGACGATTTGAGATTCGCAATTCATGCCGCCCACGGAGAGTTCCCGAGAATCGTCTTGACCTCCGGCGATATTCAGGAGGCCTTCTACGATGCGGCACTGGCGTTCAACTACGCCGAGCGCTTCCAGATGCCGGTCATCCATCTCCTTGACAAAGCCCTCGCGAACAGCAGCAATACCTACACTTCATTCAACACTTCGGGCATCATGATTCAGAGAGGCCAGCTTCTTGCCCCTGATGATCTGCAGAAACTTGTACGTGACCAAGGTCATTACAAGCGCTTCGAGCTGACGGAGTCAGGGATCTCGCCAAGGATCCCGCTCGGAACTGCAGGAACGGTGTTCTGGAACACCGGTGACGAACGCGACGAAATGGGGCACATCACCGAGCACCCAACAACCAGAACGAAGATGATGGAAAAACGCATGAAAAAGCTCGAGCTCGTGGAGAAAGAGGTCCCCGCCTCGGAGAAATACAACCTATTTGGCAGAACCGACGATGCTCCATTAGTAATAAGCTGGGGTTCATCGAAAGGTGCGATTCTGGAGTCAAAGGAGACCCTTGAAGCCGAGGGAATAAAGATCAACTTCCTACAGGCACGCATGATTCACCCATTCCCCACATCAGATTTCTCAGAGTTGCTCCAGAGAGCGAAGAGAATCATTGATGTTGAAATGAACTACTCCGGTCAGCTGGCCGGAATAATTCGCGAGAAGACAGGGATAAAGATCGAGGATCTAATCCTGAAGTATAACGGTCGACCGATGACCTCCGACGAAGTTTACCTAGGTATCAAGAATGTTCTTGCGGGCAAAGCCCCGAAGAGGCAGGTGTTGACTCATGGCGATTAAGCCATCTGACTACAGATCGAACGTGCACAACGACTGGTGCCCCGGCTGCGGCAACTTCGGAATACTGTCAGCGCTCCAGATGGCGCTTGCAGACCTACAACTGCAACCACATCAAGTGGCGATCTTCTCAGGGATAGGATGTTCCGGCAAGACTCCCCATTTCGTGAGCGCGTATGGTATTCACACTCTGCACGGCAGAGCGGTACCTTTCGCCACGGGAGCCAAGCTTGCGAATCCTCAACTTGAGGTCATAATCATGGGAGGAGACGGCGACGGACTAGGCATAGGAATGGGGCACTTCATCAGTGCAGGTAGACGGAACATCGACATGACCTACATGATCCACGATAACGGCGTCTACGGACTAACGAAAGGACAGGCGTCGCCGACCCTTCAGTTAGGCTTGCAGACGAAGTCGCTGCCTGCTCCGAACATGACGGCAGCGGTCAACCCCATCGCGCTTGCTTTGACTGCGGGATACACGTTCGTCTCAAGAGGATACTCGTATGATGTGCGGCTCCTGAAGGAGTTGATGAAGAAAGCCATCACGCACAGAGGCTTGGCACTCCTAGACATACTTCAGCCTTGCCCGACATACAATGACATCAACACGAAAGAATGGTACTCGGGCGAAGACCGACCGGATCCAAAGACGGGGAAACCCGTGCCACGGTACTATCTGCTGGAGGAGACGGGCTACGACCCAGTCGTCCACACCCCAGACGAGGAAATGAAGAAGATCGACCAAGCGATAGCAAAATCGAGAGAATGGGGTGACAGAATTCCTGTAGGCGTCTTCTACCAGAACGAACTGCCGCCAACCTATGAAGATCGGATCGGCCAAAGACTGACCGACTACAGGACAAAACCACCCGCAAAGCAGACGATCAGCACGGACACCGGACAGTCGATAGTAGATCTGTCGAAGATGTTCGAAGACTTGCGAGTCACCTAGCCTCCTTGGCTAACGCATGGATTGCGCATCACGGGGCGATGCGTCACGACCGCAGAGGATGAATACGTGGTAGACGGCAGCGCCCTCAACAGACTACTCGACACCTATCCGCTCGATATCCGAATGCTTCCCGGACAGGTCTTCGACATCGTCGAAAAGAAGTTGGTCAAGGTCTTGCGTGATGAAATAGAGTGCGCCAAGGCTCACACCGTCCGGTTTGTGAACCTTGAGGCAATTCCATCTGGACCCCACAGGGATTTCTCATATGCGATCTGTGGAGGGCTAAGCGAACTCATAGACTCGCTAGTCGAGGAGAAGATCGCGGTGACAGGAATAATTAGTGATCCGAATGGTCTTCCTTGGAACTTGATATCTAGGATTGACAAGAGCTTCAAAGGCGATATACCGCCCGATGGCCCAGGTGCAAGTCTCTAGGCGAGTCTTCAGGAAGAAGACCGGATGGCCCCAGGGATTCTCTGAGACCAATGTGCTCAATCATTGATTGGAGAAAGAACAGGTGGATCGTTTCCGGTGACGCATGGATCAGGGGACTAGAGGAGATTCCCTTTGGCTAGGTTTTCTCTGATAGCGTTCCCGGTATTCTTGGCCCAAGCAATAATCGTTTGCGTGTCGGTCCCAATGCTGAAGTCCTTGCACCCCATGTCGACCCACTTCTGCATATCCTCCACATTACATTCGGCTTTGATACGTATCCCCTTTCTCTTCGCCGCCTCGTAGCTCCTCTCCAATGCCTCAGCGATCTGAGGGTCCTCGTATCCCTTGCCTGCACGGCCTATCGAGATGGAGAAGTCGCTTGGACCGAACTGGACCATATCGATTCCGGGCACTGAGAGCGCTTCCTCGATATCATCAACAAGGCTCTTGGTCTCAATCATGATGGCGATGACGATATCATCGATGTACTTGACGTAGTCCTCAAGCGTCACAGGCCGCCCTCTAACGGTTCCGTAGCCCATCATCCGCCCAGATTGGAGTCCGTCAATTCCTCCTTGCGGGATCAACTTGACTGACTCAACGCACTTCTTAACATCATCAGCAGTGCGGCAGTCAGCGAACAGCATTCCGGTGAAGCCTGCCTGGATTGCACGAGTTGCGAGGAAAATTCTCGGCTCCTGATCTATCTTTATCATCGCATCCATACTAGTCAGTTCACAGGCGCGTGCTAGATTCTCAAGGTCGTGAAGCGTGTATGGTCCGTACTGGCCAGTGAATTCTGCGTAGTCAAACTCCTCCGAGTTACCTATTATTTCGACGAGATCAGGCCAGGTGCAGGAATAACGTGTTCCAACAGTGGCCCTACCTTCTCTGAAGAGTTTCCTGAGGTTGTTCCTCGGCATCATACTCTACTCGGCCTCACAGATGGAGCTGATTCGAGAACCGATTTGAGGTCATCTCAGACGTGATCAAATCGTTCGATAGGTCGAATACATGTGCATGATGTCACGCGATTCTGCACTTCATCTCGGCTTATGCAAAAGCCAAAGACATCTCTAGCAATCAACCGTTCTTCTGGCAAGTCTTAAGAAGTCGGCCCGCGGCTTGGTCAGCGTCCGCGATATCAGATGAGCAACAAAAGCGAACCTAAAGTCTACGCGAGAAAGACTTTGAACTCGGGTTGGGCAACATTGAGGTGCTCATTTCTCGATATCGGTCGGCCTCCAATCAGGGATAGAGCTAGATGAAGAACCGCAAAGTCTTCGTTACCTTTCCTATAGCGAAGGTAGCCATCGATCGAATGGCACAGATCGCGGAAGTGCAGCTTAGTCCATATGGTGTCCCATGCCCCAAGGATAAGCTCATGAAGGAGTTGGCGGAGGCTGAAGCAGTTGTCGTCGACGGAACAACGATCATCGATGCGCAAGTCGTGAAGGCAGCTCAGAAGCTCAGAATCGTAGCTAGAGTCGGCGTTGGTTTTGACAACGTCGATCTCAAGACTGCGACAGAAAGAGGAGTCTATGTGGGCATCACGCCTGTACTCTCCGATGCGGTCGCCGAGCTGACCATAGCATTGATGCTGGCCCTATCGCGGAAGCTCCTTGAGGCACACGGATACGTCAAGAGCAGAAAATGGACTGAGGGTTCGGATTTTCCGCATGGAATAGATCTTTCCGGGAAAACCCTTGGGATCATTGGCTTAGGCCAGATCGGACTGGAAGTTGCCAGACGTGCGAGTGGACTGAGAATGGCGATACAGTATCATGACGTGGTCCGGAGAGAAGAGGCCGAACGGCTCTATGACGCTAAATACTCGAGCCTAGAGAGCCTGCTCAAAGATTCTGACTTCATCACGCTCCACCTACCTCTGACTTCAACAACACAGAAACTGATTGGGCGCTTTGAGCTTGGGCTGATGAAGCCTACCGCGTATCTAATCAATACGGCGAGAGGAAAGGTCGTGGATCAGGTGGCGCTTTGGGAGGCGCTCAAAGAAAGGCGGATAGCTGGAGCTGCCCTTGATGTCTATGAGGTTGAGCCGATCCCCCGCGACGAGCCTCTGCTTGAACTTGATAATGTGATCCTTACTCCACACATAGGCTCTGCGACTGTGGAGACACGTACGAAGATGGCATTGACAGCTGCGGAGGACGTTATCAGGGTTCTCGAGGGCAAGGAGCCTATGAACCTCGCCAATCGAGAGCTCCTGAAAAGGCAAACAGGGTGAAACGTAACCAGATCGGGGTATGCCGCTGCACGTATTGTATAGGTTGGCGATGACTAACAGAGGACCGGCTCATGAGATATGGCATCTGAAACGGAAAAAAGAAGAAGGTAGGTAGTAAGCTCATGATGGCCGATATGCCGCAGGATCGGTATGGGATGGCGTCGGGAATGTGCAGGACGATGAATAACATGGGGATGGTTGGTAGCTTTGTGGTCGCGGTAGTCGCTTCGGCATCAGCCATACCAAAGGAGCTGGCCATTGAGATATTCATAGGAACGACCACGCTTTCCGCGTCACTTCTAGCTCCATTCGTTGAAAGCACAAGGTCCACTTTTCTCGTCTCCGCAGCCGTAATGGGAATAGCCGTGACTCTTTCACGGGGCAAGAGTAGAGTCCACTCAGGTCCCATACAGGTTGAGAGAGGAAGTGCTCAATGACAGATTCAGCGGCTAGCCGAACGTTTGGGTTGCCCAACGTGCAACTTCCAAGAGAAGTCCCAATTGTCAAACACCGCTTCATGGACTACTTCATAGGCTTCGAGAAGCTTCCAGTGGTTCGAGAGATCTTTGGCAACGAGACCGACAAGGTACTTGCGGCACTTGCGGTGGAATTCTCCGGGGGACGATTCGGCTACATGGGAACAAGCGACGAAGACGGCCACTTGATCGTAAGCGCGCACTACCTAAGGGAGGGTGACTCAAGGAGCATCTACCTGGACGTAATCCACGAGCTAGTTCACGTTAGACAGTTCAGGGAAGGAAAACAACTATTCGACGAGAGCTATGAGTATGCTGACCGCCCAACTGAGCTGGAAGCATATAGGCATGCGCTCAAAGAGGCACGACGGCTCGGTATGTCCGACGACGAGATCTTCGAGTATCTGAAGGTGACATGGCTTGACGAGGACGAGGTGGAGCGCCTGGCTAGGAACATCGGGGTAAACCCAACCCGAAAGGTCTAAAACAGCAATGTCTCTAACTCGATGTGTGTAGAGCGCGGCCAACTCTTCTTCTAGGTCTGCTAGTGGCTTCTCATAGAGCTTCCTGCATTCTTCTCTGGCGATCTCGGCGACGAGAACTGCCAGATCAGGCTTCGGTGAAGAAAACGTGCGGCTCCACTCGCTGATGCGGCAAGGCTTGGTGGCAAGAATGGTCGTCGAATTAAGCGCCTAAATCGTCATCAAGTCAGAGGCATGGAGAAGGGTTACGGCTGGCTCGGAGGTTATTTGCCAGTCCAAGTGGGTTGAACTGTCTGTGTCACAGGAATCTCTGAGGTTCTCAGCACGCTGTTACCATGCGTGGATGAACTGCTGCCGAGGGTGATCTCTCAGCCCCTAAGCCGAGATGCTCCTATGGCACAGCCATTTTGTCAAGTGTGCAGAGTATCTCAATTCTCCGACAGGCCATAAAGTGTGGTTGGTGGACCGGGCGGGATTCGGACCCGCGACCTTCCGGATTCTTGGTTGGCGTTTCCTGCAAACCGGACGTTCTTCGGCCCCATCGATGGGCATACCAGGCTGAACTACCGGCCCTAGGTGTCGATACAAAGAAAAAGCACTTTTAACCTTTCGGGAACCGCTCCGTGCCGGGCGCTCCGTTTCTCGTAGACTCATTCAACGATATCTTTCGATGAAAAACCATAACAATGGGAAGGCACTCTTCGTCGTGTGTGTTCGTTATTGGGGGAACGCGTATGCCGGTCGTAACCAACAAAGATGGTGAGAAACAGGGGCTCCTGCGTGCAGCAGAACTGATGATGGTTTCGTGTCGTACTGCACCAAGATCGGGGGGAGTTGACGATGTCGACACCGTTCTCGTCACCGGGAACGAGAAGGACAAGATTGCCACCGAGATGGACAAGATGGCTGATGAGCGAAAGATCGACGGATTCAAACGCGACGCCGACAACGTGAGGCGTTCCGAGGCACTTCTTCTCGTAGGCGCCAACGGTAGAAAGAATTTCGGCCTATCATGTGGTGCTTGCGGTCATTCAACATGTGAGGAGTTCACTCGTGCACATGTCGTTAGAGGGCTCGACTTTGAGGGCCCGAGTTGTATCTTCAAGGCGCTCGATCTAGGGATTGCCCTCGGCTCTGCTGCGAAGACAGCAGGCAACCTGAACGTTGACAACAGAATCATGTATCGAGCTGGAACAGCTGCAAGACGCTTGGGGTATCTATCCACATCGAGTGTGGTGATGGGTATTCCCATTTCCTCTTATGGGAAGAGCATATACTTCGACAGGAAATGGCCCAAGTAGACACGCGCGTTCCCGCGAAGTCCACATTGTATCTCATCTGTGACTAGGTTGTTGCCAGACCATTCCCCAGCCATGGCTCGTATGCGCCGGCTATTGTGAGGAGGCCATTAGATGGCCGCCGAAAGCTACCTCCCACAGCAGTACTGGGTACACAATCATTCTCTCCATGCCGCCTGGACCTAGACCCAAGAAGTACTGCTCCCCAAGGCCGAAGGAGTACTGGGCTGACAAGAGGACCATCGCCGACAACGAGAGCAGACCCATCACGACGGAAAGGTAGCCGAAGGGTTTTCTCACCAATCTGTACGCAGCGATAGGAAGTAGTCCTCCGAAGATGAAGGCGATGTCTGAGACGATCTCATGCATGGCGGGGCTATTCTCTGGGAATACTCCGACTCCCATCGCTCCAACACCAGCTAGCACAAGCAAAATCGTGACCAAGTGGTTTCTGAAAGAGCTGTGGACAAAGTATGCGCTAGTAACAACCAGAAGGCCAAGCAGGAAGACTGATGAGTTGAATATCATCGCCGAAGGTCCAACTCCCAGATCACTGATGTAGTTCTGAGAAATACTGTACCCCGGATACAAGGCCTCCGTCACCAGCATTCCAACCACGAACTGCGATCCACCAACGAATACCAGTGCCCCAGCCACTTTCCGGTAATCGTAACGCATGCAGATCACCACAAATTCTGACTGGCCATGGAATTGCTGAGGATTTAGCGCTTTTCCAAGATTGCGGACCGTGTTCGATCAGTAGTGTCTCATGTCCTTGTGGTCCAATTCACGGATGGCGGGTTATGAGATGTAGTTGTTGAGGGCCGCCGCCGGGACTTTCACATCGCGAGAGCGACGTTTTGAACCCGGCCTCCAGGGTCCACAGCCCTATACGCTACCAAGGTCCGCGGAATGTTGTTCCTCTACGTTACGGCGGCCATCAGCCCAAAGGCGGTTCTACCCTGCTAATTGGCTTTTCGCAAATGCTCAATCACGAGTTACACTTGGGTTGTACTCGGCAAATGTTGAGCAAGTCTGAATGCGCGAACACTAACCACTCATGTGAGAACGCTAGTTCGAGAGTTGACGTAACTCTTTTAAGGAGTCAAGCGGCCCTCTCGGGCTTGCGTTCAGCATTCCAAGTGCTCGGGAGGTGAACAGTGCTTGACAGAAAAACCAACCAGTGCCGGTCCTTCTCCGGGTCGTCCTAGCGGCGTACCTTCGAATACCGTCCTGATCGGCAAGAAGGAACTCATGGCCTATTGCACTGCGATTGTGATGCAGGCGAACACGGGCGGCGGCGACATTTCAGTAAAGGCTCGAGGAAGAGCCATCTCCAAGGCAGTCGATGTTGTTGAGGTCTGCAGGAGACGCTTCTTCGAGGGTAAGCTGGAGATCGCTGATGTCCTGATCGGCACAGAGGTAATCGCTAGTGAGGGAGAACAATCCAGAAATGTTTCGACAATCGAGATTAAGCTGAGGAAGCGAGCCTAGAACAGCTGAGAGATCGATTGTTGAAGAAAAATACCACACCCTTTTCTCTAGCCATCTTTTCTCTTCTTCTGAACTCACTTAGTGCACCTTGCTGTGGGTGGTGTTGCTGATATGTCCTCAAGCAGTCCGATCAAATGTGGAGTGCACGTATCAATAGCGGGATCAATCGATCAAGCTGTGGACCGCGCGAGGGAGAGGAACTGTGACACGTTCCAGATCTTCACGCGAAACCCCCGCGGCTGGAAACTCAAGAAACTCATTCCCGAAGAAGCAACTCAGTTTCGAGATAAGCTGAAGGCATCCGCCATAGCGCCTGCGGTCGCGCATATGCCCTATCTCCCGAATCTCTCGTGTCCAAAGAAAGGGCTCTACAAGAAGTCCCTCAGATCATTGATTGTTGAGCTTGAAAGGTGTAGTGTGCTCGGGATACCGTGCCTTGTGACGCACCTAGGAAGCCATCTTGGCAAAGGCAGAGCAATCGGGCTTGAACGACTCGTTGAGGCAATTGACACGGCCTTCAACGCCTCCAAGGGGAAGACAATGCTGCTGCTTGAGAACACGGCGGGGACGAAGAACAGCATGGGATCCTCGTTTGAGGACATTCAGGAAATCATAGACCGCGTCAAAGAGAAATCGCGCGTAGCCGTTTGCTTCGACACGTGTCACGCGTTTGGTGCAGGATACGATTTGAGAGATGCGGCATCAGTTGAGAGCACCGTGGCCGAGCTCAAGCGGACAGTCGGCCTTGAGTCGCCGAAAGTAGTTCATGCGAATGACTCGAAAGGAGAGCTGGGCTCTGGCCGCGATCGGCATGAACACATTGGCATGGGCCATATTGGCGAACAGGGATTCAGAGCCATACTACACAATGACGTGTTTCGCAGGCTGCCGCTGATACTGGAGACCCCCATTGACAAGCGTGCAACAGATGTCACCAACCTCAGGAAACTCCGCGAACTCGCCGCCTGACAGTCAAGACGAAACCCATTTCTGAGAGGCAGAGCGTCCTGTGGCCTCCGTCTAAAGGTGAAGCGCACTGATATTCGAGCAGATTCCTGTGGGACCGATGCAGAACTTCGCATACCTGATTGGAGACGAAAAGGCGGGTGTCGCGGCTGTCGTGGATCCCGCTTGGGACGTCGAAAAGATTCTAGATGTTGCGAAAAGCAACAAACTGCGGATCATCTACGCAATCAACACCCATCAGCACCCTGACCACGTATCTGGAAACGATGAACTAGCCAGGGCAACAGGCGCGAAGATAGTCGCGCATGAAGCTTCAAGGAGCCGCAAGGATATCAGCATCAAAGACGGCGAGACACTGCACGTAGGTTCACTGGAGCTGAAGCTCATCCACACGCCAGGACACTCTCCAGATCATGTGTGCGTGTTGGTGAATGGCAAACTCATGACAGGGGACGCACTATTCGTAGGTGAGTGCGGAAGAACTGACTTGCCCGGAGGAAGTTCCGAGCAGATGTATGATACCCTGTTCAACAAGTTGATGAAACTGCCTGACGATGTGGAAGTATACCCAGGACACGATTATGGAGCGAAACCGCACTCGACAATCGCATACGAAAAGTCGCACAACTACGTCCTCAAACCCCGTACCGTCAAGGAATTTGTGCAGTTCATGAAGGAACCATGACAGGAATCAACTCGAGCAAAGGAGATTTGCAGATCGAGGATTTCATCGCAGAGTTCCTAGCAACCAGGAACGGAGGCGCGACCACGTACGAGCCTAGAGAAGACTCATTCCTTATGCTGGAAGCACTCGCAGAATCGAGTCTCCACGGACTACGTATCCTCGATATGGGAACAGGTTCCGGAATCCTAGCAGCGTACTGTACCAGAAGAGGCGCGGACGTAACCGCATCAGACATAGACATTGAAGCGATCAGGGCTCTCCAACTCACGAGCGATAGAATGGGAATATCGATCAAGCTCGTCACTTGTGACCTATTCTCAGAGATTCCAGAACGGTTTGACATTGTCGTTTTCAACCCACCTTACCTGCCTTCATCCACGATAGGTGATCGAACTACAGATGGAGGAGACCATGGAACAGAGATCATCAGTAGATTCTTGGACGAACTCGCTCAACACCTGGTCGAGAACGGCCGAGGGATACTGGTGATTAGCTCGCTGAATGATCCGGAGCGTCTAATGATGCGCCACCCTGACCTAAGCTTCAAAACAAGGCGCGAAAGATCCTTGTTCTTTGAGAGGCTCTACGTCTTGGAAGCAACAGCGAGGCAAGCGCCTTCAGTTCACTGAAAGTCCTAGCTTAGACTTCGATTTCTAACCGGGTAAGTGAGCAGCCAGCCAGAACTGTAGTACGATCATACGACCGTTTTGTCATTTTTCGACCGTGCAAGATCCCTCGAAACACATCGATCTGGAACTTTCTTTTCATATTCCGTATGACATCATTTATTATCGAGGGAGTTGTTCGGAGTACGAAAACAAGAGGATGTTGTCTCTCATGATCGTTGATAGCGTTCTGCAGTTGATAGGAAACACTCCGATGCTCAAGCTTACTCGAGTCAACATGAATCCTAATGTCGAGATCTACCTGAAACTGGAGAAATTCAACCCTAGCGGTTCGGTGAAGGATCGCATCGCGAAGTACATGATTGAGCATGCTGAAGCGGACGGGACTCTGACTAGAGACAAGATTGTGATTGAACCGACGAGCGGAAACACAGGCATAGGGTTGGCAATTGTATGTGCGGTGAAAGGTTACAAACTGGTCCTCGTCATGCCCGAAACAATGACTATGGAACGAAGAAAGATGCTCATGATCTACGGAGCTCGCATCGTCCTATCTCCCGGCACCAAAGGAATGAATGGCGCGGAGGATTTGGCTAGGAAGATTGTGGAAGAGAATCCTGACAAGTACTTCATGCCGAATCAATTCGCAAACAAATACAACGTTCTCGCACACTACGAAACCACGGCTGAAGAGATCTGGAAAGACACCCAAGGGCGAATCACACATTTCGTCGGTGGAATCGGCACCTCAGGAACACTCATGGGAGTCGCCAACAAACTCCGGCAATACAATTCCGAGGTCAAGGTCATCGCCGTAGAACCTGAGAGCAAGACCCCGATCCAGGGACTCAAGAATCTGGAAGTTCAGTATGTCCCGACGATATTCGAAAGCAAGGCAGTCGATGAGAGACACTACGTGAACCTTCAGACGGCCGAGGACATGGCGCGCCTTCTTGCACTCGAGGAAGCTATCCTCTGCGGACCGAGCACCGGAGCCATACTACATGTTGCGCTAGAGAAGGCCAAGACTCTCCCTTGGGGAGTAGTGGTTGCTATGGCGCCAGATGGCGGGGAGAAGTATCTCAGTACGCAACTCTGCGATGAGGAAAGGTGCCGAGATTGCGTCGCGAAGTACAAGGTCAAATGTGCCTATTCGCCTGATGTGGTGCTCCCAGGAATCGACCACTAACCTGTCATCAAGAAAGGTTGCACTACGATTGATTGACCTCTGATACAAGTACGTCCGAGTTTGCTCGGCTCAACATGGGGAGGAATCGAAGTGAACGTTGATATTGAAATGGGGTCGTCCGATGGCACACACCACGCGAAGCGTCGAGTCTAAGCGACTAATCTATGTATCTTCGAAAAAAGTCCAGGGTTTCTCGGTTGAAATCTCCAGGCTTCTCTTCGTTTGAGAGATGACCGCAACTCGGAATGATGCGCAAGCGTGCTTTCCGCAGGTGATTGTGCATCGCGTAGGCCTGTTTGAGGTCGAAGAGGTTGTCCCTGTCGCCATAGATGATTAGGACTGGGCTCTTCACTTGAGGGAGTATAGGCCTCAAGTCGTATTCCTTGAAAGGGTAACCATTCTCTTCTCTTATCGCCTGGTAGAAGACCCGGTACAGATCCTTCCCGTACGTTTCTCCATGATGCTCCGCAATTTCGCGCAGCCAGTCGGATGGTAGTTCATCTGGAGTTGGATAGAGCTTCAATGCTTTCTGTGATGTCTCTGCTTCGCCGAAACAGCATGTCCCCGCTACCGTAACGTCGTTAGCCCTCGAAGGGTTCTTCACCGCAAAGAGAAGCGCGATAGCGCCTCCGACGCATATGCCGCAGAGATGCGCTCGGTCAACTTTGATTTCATCGAGGAAACTCGATAGTTCATCGACGCTGTCTTCGAGCCAGCCCTTTTTGAGGGAGGTCATATGGGCGGAGTGCCCGTACCCGCGTCGATCATAGGTCACCACTCTGAAATTCTTGGAGAATTCAGGTACTTGCTTTGTGAAGCTCTTGGTAGATCCCAAACCGTTGTGTAGAAGTACCACTGGTTCGCCACGGCCGTGGTCCTCGTAGTACAGTTCGGTTCCCTGCACGCTCGCATAAGGCATGGCACTTCTGTCTCGTTCTCGAAGTTGGGTAAATATCAGTCTATCCTGTATGCACAAATCGCTGAGCATCTCACACTAAGCCCGCAAGATAGATTAGTGTCATCGGTGGTCAGCGGTGGACACGAGATAAACGGTGGACCGGCCTTGCACATCGGGGATAAAGTGGTTCTAGAGCGTCAACATCTACAGCAGCTTCTCGATGCCCTGAGCAAGAAGGGATATCGCGTTCTCGGGCCGACGGTGCGCGACCAGGCCATAGTCTACGATGAGGTAAGTTCACTCAAGGATCTGCCGTCGGGGTGGACCGACGAACAGAATGCGGGTACATATCACCTCAAGAAGCGTGCCGACAGTGCCCTCTTTGGCTACGTTGTAGGCCCTCACTCATGGAAGCGGTTCCTTCTCGAGCCAGAAGCTCGCTTGTGGCAGACAAAGAGCGCTGAGATGGGTCTCACGACGGTCGGACACAAGGAGGAGATGCCGAGGTTCGCGTTCGTTGGCGTCAGATCCTGTGAACTGCACGCCATAGCAGTTCAGGACAAGATCTTCATAGCCGGAGAATATGTTGACGAGTCTTACAAGTCACGGCGGGAGAGCCTTTTCGTAGTTGCTGTCAACTGTGTACAAGCCGGCGGTACATGTTTCTGCACTTCGATGAAGACCGGGCCTAAAGCGACTTCCGGATTTGATCTGGCCGTAACGGAGGTCGTGAACACCGAGCGGCACTACTTCCTAACGGAGGCCGGCACAAAAATCGGTGCGTCGGTCCTTGGCGAAGTTACACACAGAGAAGCAAGTGAAGAGGAGAAAGCGGCGGCTGAAGGTGCTGTGGAGAAGTGCTCCAAGCAGATGGGCAGAACTTTGAACACGGCTGAGATCAAGGAGTTACTGTATCGCAATTATGAGAATCCACGATGGGAAGATGCGGCCTCCCGGTGCCTCACTTGCGGGAACTGTACCATGGTATGTCCGACCTGCTTCTGCACAACTGTGGAAGACTACACTGATCTTTCTGGGCAGCTGGCAGAGCGTCGGCGAAGGATGGATGTCTGTTTCACGATGGATTTCTCTTACATTCACGGTGGAAGTATCCGCTACTCACCGAGGGCCCGCTATCGTCAGTGGATGACTCACAAATTGGCCACATGGATCGACCAGTTCGGCGTCTCGGGGTGTGTGGGATGCGGACGTTGCATCACATGGTGCCCGGTGGCGATTGACATCACCGAGGAAGCACGTGCAATTCGGGAAAGTGAATTAAGTCACAAATCGGTCACATGAGCGAGGGAAAAAGAATGGAAACACTCGAACCCATCTTGGCGAAACACCCATTCCTGAAGGGGCTTAAGCCCGAGCATCTGAAGATCCTCGTGGGATGCGCATCGAACGTGCGATTCAACGCGGGTCAATTTCTATTCCACGAAGGTGAAGAAGCCAACGAATTCTACATGATCCGCGAAGGCAAGGTAGCTGTGCAGACACAAGGCGCTGAGCGTGGTCCAATCATAGTTCAGACGATCGGAGAAGGTGAAGTGCTCGGTTGGTCTTGGCTTATTCCGCCATACCGCTGGCGCTTCGATGTCAAGGCGCTAGAGCTTACACGCGCAATTGCCCTCGACGGGAAGTGTCTTCGCACGAAATCCGAAGAGGACCATGACCTTGGCTACCAGCTCCTGAGACGTTTCGCTGGCATCATAGTGGACCGCCTCGAGGCAACGAGGCTGCAACTCCTTGATGTCTACAAAGCGCGTTCATGAGATGCGGGATGGAAACGACATGGCTGCAAATCCAATGCTCACGCATCCTTACCTCGTCAAGAGCGTACAACAAGAGACGTACGATACGTTCACGATTGAATTGGAACCCAAGAACGAAGCGCGTCCACTATCGTTCCTCCCGGGGCAATTCAACATGCTGTATGTTTTTGGTGTGGGTGAGGTCCCAATTTCGATCTGCGGTGATCCCGCCAAACCAGAGGCGCTCGTGCACACCACACGCGCAGTTGGGACAGTAACGAAGGCGATGTGGAAACTGCGTCGTGGTGACCTCATTGGTGTTCGTGGACCATTTGGAACAAGTTGGCCAGTTGAAGAAGCCAAAGGCCATGACGTTGCGATCGTGACGGGAGGAATTGGTCTTCCCCCGCTCCGCCCGTCATTGTATCATTTGCTTTCGAAGAAACAAGATTACGGCAAACTCTTCCTTCTCTACGGTGCTCGAACCCCGGAGGATATCGTATACGGACGGGAGATCGAGCAATGGCGGAAGCGCCCTGAGCTTTCGGTCGATGTCACCGTTGATCGAGCCACCGGTCAATGGCGAGGCAACGTAGGAGTAGTAACAACGCTCATACCGAAAGCGGACTTTGACCCAGCCAATACAATAGCAATGATCGTCGGACCAGAAATAATGATGAGATTCACCATCGCGGAACTGCAGAGGCGTGGCGTCCGGGACGAGAACATCTACATCTCGATGGAACGGAATATGAAGTGTGGCTTTGGTTTCTGCGGACATTGCCAGTTAGGTCCATTCTTCGTGTGCAAGGACGGTCCAGTGTTTCGATTTGATCGCATCAAGCCTTTCTTCGGGAAAGGAGAGGTCTGAGAATGGTTCAGAAACGTAAGCCGAAACTCGCTGTCTGGAAGTTCGCATCATGCGACGGTTGCCAGCTAAGCATTCTGGACTGTGAGGACGAGCTTCTGAGCATCGCGAACGCGGTAGATATCGCGTACTTCCCGGAAGCCTCAAGAGCCATGGCGAAGGGTCCGTACGATGTTTCGCTCGTCGAAGGTTCTGTAACCACACCACACGACGACGCGCGGATCCAACAGATACGTAATGCGTCCAAGCTGCTTGTCACGATTGGTGCTTGCGCGACAGCTGGAGGAATCCAGGCATTACGCAACTTCAAGGATGTCAAGGAGTATGCCTCGATCGTATACGCTTCGCCACAATACATCGATTCTCTGGGCAAATCGACGCCGATCTCCGATCACGTGCAGGTCGATTACCAGCTTTGGGGCTGTCCAATCAACAAGCGTCAGCTCGTTGAAGTTCTCGGCGCATTCCTGAATGGACGCAAGCCCAACATTCCCGCGCACAGCGTGTGCATGACGTGTAAGATGCATGGGACTGTCTGCGTCATGGTTGCCCACGGGACGCCTTGCCTTGGCCCGGTGACCCATGATGGGTGCGGTGCACTTTGCCCATCATACAACCGAGGATGCTACGGCTGCTTCGGCCCTAAGGAGACACCAAACACTCATTCATTGAGCGAATGGTGGACCCGTCTCGGCGTCAAGGATCGCGACATCATGCGCGTGTTCCGCACATTCAACGCAAACACGGAAGCATTTCGCAGGGAGAGCGAGATCCATGAAAAGTAGAACAATAGATGTAGACTACCTTGCCCGCGTCGAAGGAGAAGGCGCCATCCATGTGAAGGTGAAAGGCAACAAAGTGACAGATGTCCAACTGAAGATCTTCGAGCCTCCGCGCTTCTTCGAGGCGTTCCTCCGCGGACGCAACTTCACCGAGGCTCCGGATATCACCGCACGCATCTGCGGCATCTGCCCAATCGCCTATCAGATGAGCGCTGTCCACGCAATGGAAGACGCTCTAGGTGTGAAGGTTGAGGGCCAACTACGTGCACTTCGCCGACTGATATACTGCGGCGAATGGATCGAGAGCCACGCACTGCACGTCTACATGCTCCACGCCCCTGACTTCCTTGGATACCAAGATGCAATCCAGATGGCGAAGGACTATCCAAAGGAAGTGCAGCGTGCACTTGAACTGAAGAAGATAGGCAACGAACTCGTCACACTGCTCGGAGGCAGGGAAATCCATCCAATCAATGTCAGAGTCGGCGGATTCTACAAGGTACCCACGAAGCGTCAACTTGCTCCACTTGTCGAGCGTCTCAAGTGGGCGCGGGACGCCGCAGTTGAGACGACCCAACTGGTGGGAACGTTTCGTTTCCCGAAGTTCGAGCAGGACTACGAGTTCGTCGCTCTCCGCCATCCGAATGAGTACCCATTCAGCGAGGGGCGGCTCGTCTCCAACAAGGGTTTGGATATTCCGATTCGTGACTATGAGAATCACTTCTTCGAGGAACACATGCCATACTCAAGCACACTCCATTCCGTTTACAAAGATCACGGCCCGTACTTCGTCGGCCCACTCGCGCGATACAATCTGAACTTTGACCGTCTCACTCCACTAGCCCAAAAGGCAGCTCGTTCCGCTGGGCTCGCACCAGAATGCCGCAACCCATTCAAGAGCATCATTGTCCGTAGCGTTGAGACTGTGTACGCCTGCGAAGAAGCCCTACGCATCATCGACCACTACGAGATGCCGGAGAAACCGGCCGTGGAAGTGAAACCGCACGCTTCGAGAGGCTGTGGTTGCACGGAGGCACCGCGTGGCATTCTCTACCATCGCTACCGGATTGACGACAGTGGCGCGATTCTTGATGCCAAGATTGTTCCGCCGACAGCGCAGAATCAGAGAATCATCGAGAGCGACCTCCGCGAGTTCGTCTCGAAGAACCTCAGACTGACGCAGGAGAAGCTCACGTGGCAATGCGAGCAAGCCGTGCGCAATTACGATCCGTGCATTTCGTGCTCTACACACTCGTTGAAACTGACTATTGAACGCGAGTGAAGGCTTGGCAAGAACCTTGCCAGCAGACGCTCGCATTCTCGTCATCGGGGTTGGCAACGAGTATCGTAGCGACGATGCTGCGGGGCTTGTTGTTGCGCGGCGCTTGAGGCAGCTTCCACTCGGAAACGTCACGGTCATTGAAGCGAGTGGAGAGGGCACGGATTTGATGGAGTCATGGAATGGGGCTGACACAGTCATCATAGTCGACGCGGCCTCTTCAGGCGCAAAGCCAGGCACGATTCACCGTATCGACGTGCGGGCACAGCGGATCCCGACGGGATTGTTACGCTACTCAACGCACGCATTCAGCGTCGGAGAGGCGGTAGAGCTTGCGCGAGCGATGGACCGACTTCCGCCTCGCATGGTCGTCTACGGTATTGAGGGCGAGCGATTCGACGAAGGCACGGTGCTATCGCGAGCAGTCCAAGGGTCGGTGGACACCGTGGTTGACCTTGTGCTCGGGCAGCTCCGAACCGCAGCTCCATGTTGAGGCGTGCTGGGGCAAGAAACATCCGTGTACCGTCATCGGAACGCTCATATACCTCCTGCACGGTGTCGTGGATGGACGGTGGCATGGGCTCCCTCGCATCAGCCCTACGGGCTGGAGGCAGACCATGTCGCCGACATGAAGCCTGGTGAAAAAAAGTGACCAAATGTGCAAGATGCGGAATCGACATCGAAAGGCCAATGAAAGAATGGAACATGCAACCCAGGGACGGCAGAGGACCAGCTCTTCACGTAAAACACTACGCTTGCCCACAATGTGGCAAGACGTTCAGGGTCGCAGACAAGCTCGTCGCAGAGAAGCTCATCGGAGCCTAACTTGGCTCCGAAATCCTTCCCTTTTTTCTTCTCTTTCTTTCGAGCGGCGGTTTGACAAGACGCTGCTTCTCCTTGTTCAACTTCGTCCATTTGATGAACTGCCGAGACGGCGGATTCTCCTCGTAGAGCTTCCGGCGGTTTGCCTCAAGTAACCTGGGCTGTTCGCCGATGTACTCAGCAGCAGTCATGATTGAGCCACCAAGAGGCTTGACTTCCGCAGAAATCACGGATAGCTCTTGGAGAGAGTCTTGGGCTCTCAGTAGATGATGGTCGACTACTACGAGTGGAACTTTCTTAGCGATCATGGCAAGGTTGCTCATGCCTCTCTTTATGGAATCTTCTGAGGCTTTGTAGCCGGCGAGGTAGGTCGGTGGACCGCCAACAATGACTGCTGATGGTCGCTCGCTGAGAATGAACTGAAGCGCCGTCTCCGATATTGGCCCCTGAATATCCGATGCATGAATGAATTTCTCCGAGCCAGACTCGATGACCGTAGCCAGTACCGAGCCTAGCTCTGTGGAGTCTTCACCGTGCGGGAGCGCTGGTGAGAACCTGACTTTCGTGTCGCCGTAATCAAAGCTCTTACCATCAGCAACAATTATCTCGGTTTGGATCTTCCGGCAGAAACTTTGGAAGATCCATCCTCGTCTTCTCTGGCTGACGTTGGTCGAAGATCTCGCATCCTTCACGAGCATGGTCTTCCCGTGATAGATGTCTCGGGCTTCGCGTGCACTGCTGGCCAGCCACGTAGTGTCAGTGAAGTTCGGAGTGAAGTGGTCATGATGATAATGAGAAAGGGTCAAGACATCTGCCATGCGTGCGTATTCGCGGATTCTCTGCCGCGAATCTTTCAGAGCATCGTACTCTTCGGGATGCGGGGGCAGGCGAAAACGAGGTCCAAGTGCCACTCCAGGGTCAATGAGAATCTTCACATCCCGTGTCTCGACATAAGTGCACATTGACCTTACTCCAAGACTCTCGAAGGCCAAGGGCGTGAAGTGAATATGGTTCACATTCTCTCAGTCCCTGGCCAACATGTTGGACATTGGCATGATCTCGTATGCGCGTTGATGGATCTTATCTCAGGATGAGACGTTCCCGGCGAATGCCTCGCCTCAGGTAGTAAGCGTTGTTCTGCAGCTTCTTCTTCGTAGATAGCTTGACCAATGGTCCCAGACTTGGCCCACTCGCGTCCGCTGGAGTTGCATCGATCACATTTGCCTTTCTTGCGCTTTCGAAGAGACGCTCGCCGACCTCGGTTCGGACGATCACGGTGTTCCATCCATCTGGCGAGCCGATCGCTCCCACAGAGATGTCAGCAAGTTCTGCGGTGTAATCAATACAGTATCTGCATGGGCCGCTCATGTACTCATCAAGATGCTTCAGTGGAGTATCGACGATAGCCTCAGCGCCGACATAGACCTTGAACTTCCCGCGCTTTATCACGGTTCTCGTGACCTTGGATGGGTCGATGCCGTTCTTTTCTTGGATGAATTCGTTCACGAGTTTCTGGTGATAGTAGACCTTCGAGCAGAACAGTCCGATAGTGAGAGTTGGTCTGCCGCCAGCCACGCCTGAACCCCCGTACTTGTAGGTTGCCTGAAGCGACGTATGCATACGCCAGAGACCTTGTAGTTCGCAAGGCAGAGCGACCAAGCCGATTCTTCCGTCCGTAAATGACGCAGCGGCGTCCGACAGTCCCCCCAGAGCTCCACCATGAGTATATTTCGAACCCGCCGTTTCGATCACATCTTGGACCGTGGAACCGATCCTAGGCACGGTCTTCATCGGCATCCCACTGCCAAGCGCAAAGGCGGAATTCGATTTCGCGAAGTCCATCGTCACGAACGCGTTGATGAGTCCGATGTTCAGCGCGTGCGCGAGAAGTGCGATCGCAGTGCCCCCATCTTGGCCTGACCGACGGAGCTCGTCGTCATTTGCATGGGCCGAATAGATCGCCTTGTAGATGCCAAGCGTCTCCTCTTCGGCCGATCTGCTTCTGCCGAAGATTACATGCTCGATCTCGTCTATCGGGAGTTCAAGCCGGGGGCAGCTATAGTAGCAGACCTGACATGCGGCACACGGCCCCACGATCACTGGCTCCTCGTCCTTGCCGACATACAGTACGTTCACGGGGCATGAGGCCACACAGGCGCCGCACATCATACAGTGGCCAGCACGCACGACTTCCTGAGAAAGGTGGCCCCAGATCTTGCCGCCCTTGATCGGTGACCAGCCCGTCCCTTCCTCACCCGACCGAAAGTCAGTTCAAAATCGCCATATCAAGTTGACCCTACCGAGCGCTCGCTCATGGCCGCCATCAGCATTGGTGCCCGTTGGTGCAACACAAGACGGAAATCTTGCTTCTTCAATCCACATGCTTGCGGGCGATGACGAGTCTGGCCCATTTGAATGAATGAAATCGATCTTGAGTGCGCGAGCCCGCGTTCCAGTCTCCTTTGAGAAAGACCCTGCCGGTGATAGGAACCGTGATATTGGTTGATGCATTCACCTCAAGCAGGCTGCAAGGAGAGCGGCGGAGAGAAGGGTAGTGGTCAACGAGACCTTCTTGACTGGGAAAGTCCCTCCAGATACACTCTCTCGGATAGTGTTTCGGCACACCGGCACGCCTAATCGCAGACTATTGCTGGGCCCAGCATTGGGAGAGGATGCGGCAATAGTTCGCACCCATGGGAAGCTCCTGATACTCACAACTGACCCCATAACGGGCGCGCAGGAAAACGCCGGCTGGCTGTCGGTTCACGTGAATGCTAATGATGTCGCGACACGCGGAGCAAAACCAATCTGGTTCCTATGTTGTCTGCTGCTTCCTGAACATTCAGGCACAGGCGTTCTTGAGCAGATCATGAGTCAAGTGGACGAGGCCGCACGCGAAATATCAGTCACCGTCGCAGGCGGGCACTCAGAGATCACGCCCGGCCTCCACCGGCCCATCATAGTAGGATCGATGATCGGAGAAATCCCATCTGGCAAGTACATCTCGACCGCAGGTGCCAAGCCCGGCGACAAAATCATACTCACGAAGACGATAGGCCTCGAAGGCACGGCAATTCTCGCATACGACCTCCGCGAGAAGCTAACCCGATCGTTGGGGGATGATGTCATTCAACGTGCGAAGGGGTTCTCGAGACAAATCAGCGTGGTGAGAGACGCGATGATTGCAGTGAAGATGGGCGGTGTTCATGCCATGCACGACCCGACAGAGGGGGGCGTCATCTGTGGCCTATGGGAAATTGGTGAAGCCTCAAGGACCGGCATGGTGGTGGAAGAGTCAAGGATCGCTGTGGCTCCCGAAACAGAATCCGTCTGTCATGCCCTGGGTCTCGATCCGCTGCGGGTGTTAAGCTCGGGATCGCTGCTGATTGCAGCAAGACCGGGGAACGCGAATCGGATCACGAAGACGCTTCAGCAAAGTGGGATCGCTGCGTCTGTGATCGGGGAGATTGCGAAGCCCGAGAAAGGCAGAGTCTTCGTCAGGCGCGATGGAACGCGAGTGAAGTTTGAGCCGCCGGCTCGCGATGAACTTTACAAGGTCCTCGACGAATCGAAGGCGCCGTTCAGGTAGTCTCCATCAATTCATAGTTTCACTTGTCTCTCACGTTTTTATCGAATCCGCATGCACAACAGATAAGATCGAGCAGGTCACGTTAAGTCATGAAGAGTGTAGGGGTCCTTGAACAGTTGCCTTCAGATATTGTGAAGGAGGTCCTATCTAGACCAACAGTTTTCCGCGACGAAGGGCCCCTCTCACTTGAGTATGTGCCCGCTCGTCTCCCTCATCGAGAAGACAAGCTGAGTTTCCTCGTACAGCTCTTCAGGTTTGCCCTCGAAAGACCCGCCTCAATGAGTCAACGTGTGCTGATAACAGGCGACGTGGGAACCGGCAAGACCGTCCTATGCCAGCGTTTCGGCCTCGACATCACAAAAGCCGCAAAGAATCGCAAGGTCAACCTACACTACGTTCATGTGAATTGCAGAGAGAACAAAGGCAGTCTCTTCCTGATAATGAGACGCACCATCGAGAAACTGTCACCTGACTTTCCGAAACGTGGATTCGCACCAGAGGAACTTCTTCAAGTCCTAATGGATATGCTTGATGATCAGAATGCTCACCTGATCTTAGCCCTCGACGAGCTTGAAAGTCTGATTCAGACGGAAGGATCCACACCGATCTACACTCTGACGAGAATACAGGAAGAGCGTCCAGGCGCACCCATGCGACTCTCCCTTGTTTGCATCCTCAGAGAACCCGAATATCTTAACAAACTAGATGCGAGCACCATGGGAACACTGCAACGCAACTTCGTGAGGCTCGAAAAATATTCCACAGATCAACTCCAAGGAATCCTCTCTGACCGCGTCGGTTTGGGCTTCAAAGAAGGCGCAGTGCCCGAGGCAACTGTTTCTTTCTTGGCGGATGTGGCCGGGTCAGCAGGTGATGCCCGCTACGCCATCGAGTTGCTCTGGAGAGCCGGTAAGTACGCGGATTCTGAAAGTTCTCGCGTGGTCTCAGCCGAGTATGTCAGGAAAGCGATTGCGAGCGTCTATCCCGCCATGAGAACCGATTACATAGCCGCTCTCTCAATCCATGAGAAACTCCTACTGCTCGCCCTCTCTCGACTACTCATTGAAAGAGACACACCATACGTCAGCATGGGAGACGTTGAACGCCAATACCAAGCCTCCTGCGATGAGTTCAACGAGGAGCCTCGCCAGCACACACAATTATGGAAGTACGTCCGCGCGCTCAGCTCAATCGGAGTCCTCTCTGCGCAGAAGTCTGGTGAAGGCATGCGTGGCAGGACGACCCTCCTCGGATTCTCCCAAGTTCCCGCATCAGCCATGCAGCAGAGTCTAGAAGCAGCCCTCGGAGCCGCCCGAAAAGCACCGCGAAGATACCCCTGACCAACGATCTACTCACCGAGCCTGCCTGCGAACCTAAAATACGCCCTCCACGAAGGTAGGAGGAAGTCTTCTGAGTGACCTGAGTTGGCTCGTCCCAATCGCAAATTCTCAATGGCGGACATAACCTCCAAACCGGAAGTCCTTAGACAGGCCGTTGCTTCAGGAAAGATCCAACTAAGGCCATCTACAATAACCAAGATTCGAAGCGGTCGCATAGCAAAAGGCGACCCAATAGCTGCGGCCGAGGTTGCAGCTGTCTTGGCTGCGAAAAACACCTCTCAAACATTGCCATTCTGCCATCCGATCCCTATCACGAACGTCCTAACAGAAGCTGACATCGGTCGATCATCAATTACGGTTCGTTCAACCGTCAGAACCACCGCAAGGACTGGCGTGGAGATGGAGGCGCTGAACGCAGCTTCAACCTATCTCCTCACGGTGTGGGATATGGTGAAACCCTACGAGAAAGACATGCACGGCCAATACCCTGATACCCGAATACTAGATCTAAGAGTCGTGACCAAGTCCAAGGGATGACCAGT
>Ga0187878_1000734_pt1 | contig 35140 bp, 33 predicted proteins | sample June2016WEW_17_1_FD_132979 | JGI IMG/M metagenome (GOLD analysis project Ga0187878, IMG submission 132979) | Peatland microbial communities from SPRUCE experiment site at the Marcell Experimental Forest, Minnesota, USA - June2016WEW_17_150 | ecosystem: Environmental > Terrestrial > Soil >... | reverse complement strand
GCTGGTCTCCACCCAGAAGGAAGTCTGCTTCTGCCTACGCTTGCCAAGCGCCATACCCAATTATCGGTCCAAAACATTTCCACATCAATATGTTTTGGCGACTTTATCCACGGGCTGCTAGGCCGTCCGCCGTTGGGACGGCTCAGGCTGTCCCCGGTTGCCTCACTTGCGCTACCCGGGACTCTGCTATACTGAGTCTTCCATGCGAGTCGTGTCCGCCGCGGTCGATCATCGCCATCATCATGCGCCAGACCAGGCGACGGGCTGACTTCCGACCTGCTTCAAACCATAATTGGAAAGGGCGCCCGCCGCGAAATGGCGGGCTTTTTTGTTGGGTAACGCAATGGAACTGGATTTCACGAAACTCGACGGGCTGGTTCCGGCGGTCGTTCAGGACGCCGCCAGCGGGCGTGTGCTGATGGTCGGCTTCATGAACCAAGCGGCGTTCCGCAGGACGGTCGAGACCGGGTTTGCGACCTTCTACAGCCGGTCGCGCCAGAAGCTGTGGATGAAGGGCGAAAGCTCGGGGCACCGGCTGGCGGTCCGGGAGATCGCGACGGATTGCGACCAGGACGCGGTGCTGCTGCGGGTCGAGGCCCTCGGACCGGGCGTCTGCCACAACGGCTACCGCAGTTGCTTCTACCGGCGGCTCGAGGACGGCCGGTGGGTGGAATCGGAAGCGCGCACGTACGATCCCGGCGCGGTATATGGGGGCGAGTCATGAAACTGAAGCTGGGCATCCCGAAGGGCAGCCTCGAGAACGCGACCATCGATCTGTTCCGCCGCGCGGGGTTCAACATCACCATGAGCAGCCGGTCGTACTTTCCCTCCATCGACGACCCCGAGATCGAGTGCATGCTCATCCGGGCGCAGGAGATGGCGCGCTACGTCGAGGATGGCGTGCTGGACGCCGGGCTGACCGGGCGCGACTGGGTCGAGGAGTGCGAGGCGCAGGTCGAGACCGTGGCGGACCTGATCTATGCCAAGCAGAGTTTCGGCAAGGTGCGCTGGGTGCTGGCGGCGCCCGAGGCCTCCAGCTTCCGCTCGGTGAAGGATCTCGAGGGCAAGATCATCGCCACCGAGCTGGTGGGCGCCACCAAGCGCTACCTGGCGGCGAACGGGGTGACGGCCAAGGTCGAATTCAGTTGGGGCGCCACCGAGGTGAAACCGCCGGAGCTGGCCGACGCCATCGTCGAAGTCACCGAGACCGGTTCGTCGCTGCGGGCCAACAAGCTGCGGATCATCGATACGGTGCTCGAGTCCAACACGCAGTTGATCGCTAACGTCGGCGCCTGGCAGGACGAATGGAAGCGGCACAAGCTCGAAGACATGAAGATGCTGCTCGAGGGCGCCATCAATGCGCTGGGCAAGGTGGGGCTGATGCTCAACGTACATCGGGACTGCCTGGCCGCGGTGCTCGAGGTGCTCCCGGCGCTGAAGAAGCCCACCATCTCGCACCTGAGCGACGAAGAGTGGCTGGCGGTGAACACCATCCTGGACGAATCCACCGTGCGCTCGATCATCCCCCGGCTGAAGAAGGCGGGCGCGCAGGGCATTGTCGAGTACCCGCTGAACAAGATCGTGATGTGAGCCATGCTCCGGACGATTGAATCGAAGAACGCGGGGCGCCTGCTGCGGCGGCGGGCGTTGCGGATGGCCGAGGCCGAACAAACGGTGCGGCCGATCCTCGAGGCGGTGCGCAAGCGCGGCGATCGGGCGCTGCTCCAGTACGCGCGGCGTCTGGACGGGCTGGACCGCCCCACCGTGCGCGTACCCGCGCGGGAATTGAAGCAAGCCGCGCGCCACCTGGCGCCGGAGCTGCGCGCGGCGGTGGCGACGGCCTCGGAAAACATCCGGGCGTACGCCCGGACGCAGTTGCCGCGCGAAAGCCTGTCGGCGCTCCAGCCGGGCCTCGCGCTGGGGCAGATCGTGCGGCCGCTCGACGCGGTGGCGGCCTACATTCCCTCGGGGCGCTATCCTCTGCCCTCGACCCTGATGATGACGGTCATCCCGGCGCAGGTGGCGGGCGTGCCTCGAATCGCGGTGGCGTCGCCCAAGCCGGCGATGGCGATCTACGGGGTGGCGGCGATGCTCGGGGTCGGCGACGTCTTCCAGATGGGCGGCGCGCACGCCATTGCGGCCTTCGCCTTCGGCACGCGCACCGTCCCGAAAGTCGACCGCATCGTCGGGCCGGGCAACATCTACGTCGCGGCGGCGAAGAAACTGCTGGCCGGCGAGGTAGGGATCGATTTCATCGCCGGCCCGAGCGAGATCCTGATCATCGCCACGGACGGCGATCCGCGCGCGCTCGCGGCCGACATGCTGGCGCAGGCCGAACACGACGTGGAGGCGTCCGCGATCCTGCTCACGAGCTCGAAGCCGCTGGCGAGAGCCGTAGCCGCGGAGGTCGAGCGGCAGCTCACGGACCTGCCGACGGCGGCGGTTGCGGCGAAGGCGATCTCGAAGAACAGCGCGATTATCCTGGTGCGCTCGACCGACGAGGCCGTCGAGCTGGCCAACCAGTTCGCCCCCGAGCACCTCAGCATTCCCGAGCCGTCGCTGCTCAAGGACATCCGCCACGCGGGCGGCATTTTCGTGGGCCCGTTCAGCCCCGAGGCGGCGGGCGACTACGCTTCGGGACCGAATCACGTGCTGCCGACGGGCGGCGCGGCCCGGCAGCGCGGCGGGTTGTCGGCGGCGGATTTCGTCAAGGTGATTTCGGTGCAGGAGCTGAGCGCCGCCGCGCTCGGGAAGCTGGCCCCGGCAATCACGACGCTGGCGCGCGCGGAGGGTCTCGAAGCGCACGCGCGGTCGGTGGAGGTGCGCACCAATGGCTGAAGGATTGCTCCCGCGCAAGGCGGTGCTCGAGATGGCGCCCTATTCGCCGCCGACGGCGGGGCGTGCCGGCAAGCTGCGCCTGGATTTCAACGAGAACACCGTGGGCTGCTCCCCGCGCGTGCTCGCCTTCCTGCGCCAGCGGCTCACCGAGGACGGGCTGGCCGTCTACCCGGAGTACGGAGAGGCGAAGCAGGAGCTGGCCGCGTTCTTCGGCGTGCCGCCGGACGAGCTGCTGTTCACCAACGGAACCGACGAGGCGATCCAGGTCCTCCTCAACACCTACGTGGACGCCGGCGAGGAGCTCCTGCTGCTGCGGCCGTCGTACGCGATGTACCGGTTCTATGCCCAGGTCGCCGGGACCGCGATCCGCGAGATCGACTACCGCGCCGGAGATCTCGCGTTTCCGCTTGAGGAACTGCTGGAGGCGGTCGGGCCGGGGACGCGCGCCGTCCTCATCGCCAATCCCAACAATCCCACCGGAACGGGTGTGGATCTGGCCGGCATCGGAAACATTCTGGAGAAGGCGGGGAATGCCGCGGTGCTGATCGACGAGGCATACTACGAATTCTCGGGCATCACCGCGCTACCGCTCATCGCGGAGTACCCGAACCTGTTCGTCAGCCGAACGTTTTCGAAAGTCTACGGGATGGCGGCGATGCGCATGGGCTGCCTGTTTTCGCGTGCTGCGAACATCGCCTACCTGCACAAGGCGCAGTCGCCCTACAGCGTGAACGCGCTGGCGGTCCTGGCGGCTCGCGCGGCGGTGCAAGACCGCGCCTACATCGAGAGCTACGTGGCCGAGGCGCTGGCGGCCCGCGAGTCGCTCTGCGCGGGGCTCGACGAATTGGGCATTCCGTATTACCCCAGCCGGGCGAATTTCATCCTGATGCGCATCGGGCCACGCTCGGTCGAAGTGCGCGACCGCCTGCGTGACAAGGGCGTGCTGGTGCGGGACCGGAGCTACGAGATCGCGGGCGCGGTGCGGGTGACCGTGGGGACGCGCGCGCAGGTCCGGCGTTTCCTCGAAGAGCTGAAAGAGATCTGGCAATGAGCGAAGGGTTTCTGGTCTTCGACATGGACGGCGTGCTGGTGGACGTGAGCGAGTCCTACCGCGCCGCCATCGTCCAGACCGTCGAGGACTTCACCGGAAAGCGCGTCAGCCGCGAGCTGATCCAGGACTACAAGAACCAGGGCGGCTGGAACGACGATTGGGAGCTGTCGCACCGCATCGTGAGCGATCTCGGAGTCCAGGTGGAGTTCGACGAGATCGTGCGGCATTTCAACCGGCTCTTCCTGGGCGATGGAACCGACGGGCTGATCCTGCGCGAACGCTGGATTGCCCGTCCGGCCGTGCTCGAACGGCTTTCCGAGCGGTTTCAGCTCGCCATTTTCACCGGCCGCCGGCAGTACGAGGTGGCGCCGACGCTGGAGCGTTTCGGCGGCGGCCTGACCTTTGATCCCATCGTGACCGCGGAAATGGTGGCAAAACTCAAACCCGCGCCGGACGGGCTCAATCAGATCGTCGAACGGCGCCCGAGGGAGCACTTCTGGTACGTCGGCGACGCCATCGACGACTGCCGTTGCGCCAACGCCGCGGGGGTTCCGTTCATCGGCATCGCCGCGCCGTCGAATCCGCAGCACGCGAAGGTTGTCTACCTGCTCCGCGCGGAAGGCGCCGTTGCCGTGATTGACGACATCAATCAACTGGAGTTCATCCTGTGAGGACCGCCAGCATCCAACGCGACACGAAAGAGACCCGGATCCGCGGCAAGCTTCGGATCGAGGGACGGGGGCGGTACAAGATCTCGACCGGCATACGGTTCCTCGACCACATGCTGGAACTGTTCGCGAAGCACGGCGGATTCGACCTGGAACTCGAAGCGCGCGGCGACCTCGATGTCGATCAGCACCACACCGTCGAGGATGCGGGCATTGTGCTCGGGCAATTGTTCCGCCAGGCGCTCGGCGACCGGCGCGGCATCAACCGCGCGGGCTACTTCGTGATGCCGATGGACGAGACGCTGGCGGTCGCGGCGGTGGATTTCGGCGGGCGGCCGCACCTGGTTTACAGGGACCTCGTGAAGGCGCGCAGGGTGGGAGATCTCGAGGCCGAGCTGGTACAGGACTTCTTTGAGGGCTTCGTGGCGCACGCGGGCGCGAACCTGCACCTGAAGGTGCTTTACGGGCGCTCCAGCCACCACCAGATCGAGGCCCTGTTCAAGTGCTTCGCAAGGGCGCTCAGGTCTGCGTGTTCTAAGGACCGCCGCCTCAAAACCGACCTGCCTTCGACCAAGGGCCTGCTATGATCGCCATCTTCGATTACGGCGCGGGTAACCTCCGCTCGGTGGCCAACACGCTGGAGGAGGTCGGCGCCGCCTACACCCTGGTGCGGGACGCCGAGGGCCTGCGCCAGGCATCTAAGCTCATCCTTCCGGGCGTGGGCCATTTCGGGCAGATGATGCGCGCGCTCGACCAGCTCGGCGTGCGAAGCGCGCTGCTCGAGAGGATCGAGGCGGGCGTCCCGTTCCTGGGCATTTGCCTGGGCTTGCAGGCTTTGCTCGAGGGCAGCGAGGAGGCGCCCGGGGTCCGCGGCCTGGGGCGGTACGAGGGAACAGTCCGGCGCTTCCCCGCCGGCGCCCGGGTGCCGCACATGGGCTGGAACGAGGTCGAGCCGCGCGGCCGCTGCCGCCTGCTCGACGGAATCGCGCCGAACCCTTATCTCTACTTCGCCCATAGTTACTATGTGCCGGTAAGTCCGGTTACCGCGGCGATTTGCACTTACACGACGCCCTACACGGCGGTGCTCGAGGCGGGCAGCGTCTTCGGAGTCCAGTTCCACCCCGAGAAGTCGGGACCGCTCGGCCTCAAGATCATGAAGAATTTTGTGGATCTGTGAAATGCTGGCCAAACGCATCATCCCCTGCCTGGACGTAACCGCCGGCCGCGTGGTGAAAGGGATCCACTTCGTGAACCTGCGGGACGCGGGCGATCCGGTCGAGCTCGCGGATCGCTACAACCAGCAGGGCGCCGACGAGCTGGTGTTCCTCGACATCACGGCCTCGAGCGACAACCGCGACACCATGGTGGACGTGGTGGCGCGCACGGCGCGGAAAGTATTCATCCCGCTCACGGTGGGCGGCGGCATCCGCTCGGTGGCGGACGCGCGCCGCATCCTGCTCGCCGGCGCCGACAAGGTGAGCGTCAATACGGCGGCCGTGCGGCGGCCCGAGCTGCTCACCGAGCTGAGCGAGGAGTTCGGCGCGCAGGCGGTGGTGCTGGCCATCGACGCCAAGCGCCGCGCCGGAGGCGGCTGGAGCGTTTACGTGCGCGGCGGGCGCGACGACACCGGAATCGACGCCCTGGGCTGGGCGGCGCGCGGCGAAGCGCTGGGCGCGGGCGAGATCCTGCTCACCTCCATGGATACCGACGGCGTGCAGGACGGCTTCGATTGCGAGTTGACGCGCGCCATCTCTCGCGCCACGCACATTCCCGTCATCGCTTCGGGTGGCGCGGGCGCCCCCGAGCACTTCAGCCGCGTGCTGACCGAGGGCGAGGCCGACGCGGCCCTGGCCGCTTCCATCTTCCACTACGGCACGTACACCGTGGCGGACCTGAAGGAATATCTCACGCAGTGCGGCGTCCCGGTGCGAAAGTCTCTATGATCATTCCCTGCATCGACCTGATGGATGGCAAGGTGGTGCAGCTCGTCCAGGGCCGCGACAAGGCGCTCGAAGGGGGCACGCCCGCCGAAATGCTGGAGCGGTTCTCCGCCTTCCCCGAGATTCAGGTGATCGACCTGGACGCCGCGCTGGGACGGGGCTCGAACGATGGCATCGTCGAGCTCCTGGCGGCGCGAGCCGTAACTCGCGTCGGCGGCGGCGTGCGATCGGTGGAGCGGGCGCGCAGCCTGGTGGAGTGCGGCGCGCGTAAGGTGATCGTGGGCACGGCCGCGTTCGGGCCGGCGGGCGTAAACACGGAGTTCCTCGAAGGCGTCCGGGCCGCCATTGGGCGCGAGCGATTGCTCATGGCGCTCGATTCCAGGGAGGGCCGGATCGTCGTCAAGGGCTGGCGCGAATCCACCGCGCTGAGCGCCGAAGAGGTGCTGGGCCGTTTGGAGCCCTACTGTTCCGGGTTTCTGTGCACTTACGTGGATAAAGAAGGAATGCTCGAGGGGACGGACCTCGGCTGGTTCCGCCGCCTGCGGGCTGCTACCGCGCTCGAGATCACGGCTGCGGGCGGCATCACCACGCTCGAGGAGATCCGCGAGCTACAGCGGCTGGGAATTCACGCCGCGCTGGGGATGGCCATCTACACGGGACGGCTGGACCTCGATGAACTGGCGAAGTTGGGCGCTTAGCGCGCTGTGCAGTATCGCCGCCTGGGGGCAGGGCAACTACGAGGTGCAGGTGTACGGATCCGACACCGTTCCTGCGGGGCGGACCATGGTGGAGTTGCACTCGAACTTCACCGTGCAAGGCTCCAAGGGCCTGGTGAACGGGGTGTTGCCGACCAACCACCAGTTCCACGAGACCATCGAGATCACGCACGGGTTCACATCCTGGTTCGAGACGGGCTTCTATGCGTTCACCAGTGCACAGTCCGGCCAGGGCTGGCAGTGGGTCGGCTCGCACATCCGGCCGCGCTTCGCCATTCCGGAAAGCTGGCATTGGCCGGTGGGCGTCAGTCTCTCGACCGAGTTCGGCTACCAGTGGCCGCTATTCTCGGGCGACACCTGGACCATAGAGATCCGGCCGATTATCGACCAGAAACTGGGGCGCTGGTACTGGTCCTTCAACCCGACTTTCGACCGCTCGTTTCACGGCGAGAGCAAGAGCCTCGGGTTCGAGTTCTCTCCCAATTTCAAGTTCAGCTACGACCTGACGAAGCGCGTGAGCGCGGGCCTGGAGTATTACGGCTCGCTCGGCCCGGTCACCGGGTTCGATCCCTTGCGGGACCAGCAGCAGCAGATCCTGCCGGCCATCGACCTGAACCTGGGGCCGCAGTGGGAGTTCAACCTGGGCGTGGGCATCGGGATGACCCAGAGCACCGACCACCTCCTGGTCAAAATGATTCTGGGCCGGCGGTTTTAGTCGTGACCGCCCCCTCACAGTCGCCGTGCGACTATAGGGTCATATTATCTGTCTGGACACTTCACATGACCAGTTGTACACTGGAGGAGCGATGACCCAGATGAAGGCTTCCCAGTTCAAGGAACAGTGCCTATTCCTGCTGGACCACCTGGACCCGGAAGGGATCGTCATCACCAAGCGGGGCAAGCCGGTCGCCAAGGTGATCCCCGCGACCTCGGGCTGTGCGCATCTGATCGGCAGCATGCGGGGCCAGCTCAAGATCCGCGGCAATCTGATGACCACCGGGCTGAAATGGGATGCTGAATCTTGACACGCACATCCTGATCCACGCGCTCGGGGGCCGGCTCACGCCAAGGGAGCGCCAGCTCCTCTCCGGGAACCTGTGGAGCATTTCGGCGATCGTGCTCTGGGAGCTGTCGAAGCTGTTTGAGTTGGGGCGGACCGGTCTGGACATCGCGTCGCCGGAGTTCGCCCTGGCGCTCGCGCAGATCCGCGTTTGGCCGCTGGATCTCGCTGTGTGCAGAGCCATCCGGGCGCTCGATTTCCGCGGAGACCCCGCCGACGAAATCATCGCCGCCACGAGCCTGGTGCACAACGTGCCGCTGATAACCCGCGACCGCCGAATGCGCAAGTCCAAGCGGGTTCCGCTCGCCTGAGGCGCGGGCGTCGGTATAATACCCCTTCCGAACCATGATTGCGCAGCCTCCGGCCCGGGGAGTCCCGTCAGTTCGACTGGTTCTCGCAACCCTCACGCTGGCGGCCCTGCTGGCGCTCGCGATCTTTGGGATCGAGGGCTCCTGGATGCCCGCGGACCTCGTCCGGCTCCACCATTTCTGGGCCAAGGACTACTGGAAGCTCGCCAAAGAGAACGTGCTTCTGTACTGGAACAGCGGCGAGCCTCTGACCGGCCTGGTGGAGCTGACCGTCTTCAACCTGTGCGGTCTCCATGCGATTGGGTTCCACGCCCTGGCCCTGGCAGTGTTCGCGGCGGACCTGTTTCTGCTGTTTCGCCTGGCCATCCTGCTCGGCTGCTCGAGCCTGCACGCGGGCTTCGCGGTCTTTCTGATGACCATTCACGCCGGGCTGTGGCGGATGTACTTCCGCGTGTCCGGGCTCGAACACGCCCTCGCCTTGTTGTTCTTCTCCGGCGCGCTGGTCCACTACATCCGCATCCGGAGCGCCGGACGGCGGCTGAGTGCGCGCGACACCGCGATCCTCATCGCACTGTATGTCGCGGCGTTCAATTCGAGCCCGGTGGCGCTGTCGCTCCCTCTGGTCCTGTGGCTCTACGAGTGGGTATATGGACGCCCGGGCTGGCCCGAGGTGCGCCCGATGGTTTGGGCGAGCGCCTTCGCCCTGATCTTCCTGGCTGGTCAGGGCGTCAGGCCGGGCATGTTTTGGGAGTGGTGGCTGAGCGGAAACGTGGAGACGACCGCGGAACTGGCCTATTGCTCCCCCAACTCGTTCAGCTTCCGCGCGATGTGCCTGGCCTGGGCCATTCTGTTCTACATCGCCTTCCGGCGCCGCCGCCCGGAACTGCGCTTCGCTTTCGGCCTGTTCCCGATCTCCATGCTGCCCTACGCCCTGACGCCGGACCGATTCCTGAACAACACTCACATCCCCGCCTATGGGGTCGCTCTGGTGCTGGCCTCGGTTGTCGCGGGGGCCGTCGAGTTCATCGGGCGCGAACCGCCTTTTCGCCGCTGGCCCGCGGGACTGGCGGAGGCCGCCGCCACGGTGGCTGTGGCCGCGATTCTGACTTTTTACGCGCACGGTTTCTCCGCCGGTCCGCGTCCCGATCCTCTGTACGGGGACCGCGATATTGCCTTTGCGCTCGGCGAGCTCCGCCGGCTGGATCCGAGAATCCCGCCGCGAAGCAGCGTGGCGTTTCTGAACGACCCTACCTGGGCGCACAGCATGATCCGGCTGGCGCCTCTGTGGTTCCGCGACCGTCGCCTGCGCCTGGCTTTCCCCGCGCCCGGCTCGGCGCTCCAGGGGGCGGACGCGGTCTTCGAGTTTCAGGGCGGCAAGCTGGTACAACTCCGCCCCGCCCCGGGCAGGTGAGCGATGGCCAGCGCCAGCCGCCAGTGGAGCCCTCCCGCCATCGCCGTGAAGCTGGCCTGCGCCGCGGGCGTTCTGGGCTACTTCCTGTACTTCGCGTTCGACGGAACGCGGGTGAAGTGGGCGGCGGACGACCCGATGAACCTCTACACCTATTGGCGGCTCGGCATCTGGAAGGTCCTCTGGTCGAACCTGGCGTTCTTCGACGGCTCCTACCGGCCCATGGGCGGCTTGTTTTATCTGCCGATCTATTTCTTCGCTCACTTGAACCCGCTCCCCTGCCGGATCGTTCTGGTGTGCCTGTTGGGGTTCAACGCCTTTCTGGTTTACCGGTTCGCCCGCCTGCTCGGGGCCTCGGAGCGCGTCTCCGGACTGGCTGCACTCGCCACGTGCGTGCACGGGTCTATGGCCGACCTCATATACCAGACGTCGGCGCTCTACGATATCCTCTGCTTCACCTTTTTCTTCCTGGCCTTCAACGCGTACCTGCGGATTCGCGGGCCAGGGCGCGCGCTCCGCATCCGCGACGCCGCTTTGGTGTTGGCGCTCTACATCGCCGCGATGAACTCCAAAGAGATGGCCGTGACGTTCCCGGCCCTGCTGTGCCTTTACGAGTTGCTGTATCATCCGCCGCAACAATGGCGGCGGCCCGTGCTGTTCCGCTGGGTGGTGAGCGCGTGCTGGCCCGGGATGGTTGCCGGCGGGCTGACGGCGGCTTTCCTGTACGGCAAGAGCCACGGCCCGGACCCGCTGACGGCCACGGAGAGCTATCGGCCGGTGCTGTCCTTCGTTCGGTGGATGAATGCGAACGTGAACTACACCGGCGCCATGTTCCGCGCGGCCGGCGAGTTCAACTGGGCCACCGCGCCGATTCTCTGGCTGGTTCTGTTCTATCTCGCGTGGCGCCGGAAGCGGCCTCATCTCCAGTTCGCGTGGCTGTTCATCCTGATCGGCACCCTGCCGATTTCGTTCATCCCGCAGCGGGCTGGTTCGTGTCTGTATCTTCCCTTGGTCGGCTGGGCGTTGTTTGCCGCCACCGTGGCCTCCGACCTGATCGAACTGCTGGCCCGCGAGCCCTGGCTGGCGCGCCTCCCACGATGGGCTTGCGAGTGTGTCTGGACGATTCTCCCGGTGGCGCTCTTCTTCCAGTGGACCGCCGCCAATCTCAAAGACGCTCCCAGGATCTTCCGCGAGATTCAGGCGCCCACGTGGCGGGTGATCTCGGACATGAACCGGCTGAATCTCCACCCGCCGCACGGCAGCCGGATCGTTATCCTGAACTCCGCCCCGTTCCCCGGCTTCGACGTGTTCTTCATGACCAGTCTCTGGTGGAACGATAAGACGCTGGAGATTCACACTGAGCCCGATCCCGCCAAGGCTGACGTGCCGAGCTTCGATTACGTGCTCCGCTTCGAGAACGGCAGACTGGCAATCGTGAAAGCCCCACCGAGGGAGTCTGGAACGCCTGGCAGCGCACGCGAGTCATCGGGTCCCTCGCCTCCTGTCGCGAAACGCCCGAGAAGGTGGCCTGGGGGCCGCGCGGGCCGTGGCGCTCTGAAGCCGTCCGCGCGATATGCGATCGCCACCTCCTGGTTCGCCGCTACCGCGACCAGGGCCGCACACCCACGTGGCGTGGGCACTCGTGCCTGCCGCGCCGAGACTCATCTCGGCGCTGGTGCCGGCTCGGCAGGCTGAAGCCCGCGCCACGTCGTGAGTATTGTGTCACTCGATTACGCGACCCTCAGCAAGCGCGGCGGGAACGGCTGCCCTTGCCAGCTTGGCGGCGCGGACTATATACTTCTGTAACGACGAATCGGAACACCTTCCGAAGGAGGTCACCGTGTTCTGCCCACGCTGTGGAACTCCCGCCCACGCGGATCTGCGGTTCTGTACCGCCTGTGGCGCTCCTCTTATCCCTTCCGCGCCGGCTGGCCCCGCCGGCCCGCCGTTCCCCGCGCCGGAGGCCGCCGCCGCGGCTGTCGAGCGCAGGTCCGCCCCCGCGACCCGCGTCGCGCTCGTGCTGGTGTTGCTGGTCGTATTGATTGCCGCCCTGGCGGCCGCGTACCTGCTCTACCGCAGGTCTTCCGCCGGGATGGGGGGCAACCTTCGGGTGGTGAATGTCGCGTTTCTTCAGAGCGAGGACGGCGCTGCCCGCGCAGCGGCTCCCTACGCGCCTGGCGACACCGTGTACGTGAAGTACGAAGTTCTCGGGTTCGCGAAGGACAAGGATCGCAAGATCGACCTGCTGCTGCGCGTGGTGGCGAGCGACCCGGACAACCTGGCCCTGTACCCGCCCTGGGAAAAGGAACTGGTGCAAGAGGTGCCGGCGGGCCGTCCGGTGAACGGTTCGTTCAACCTCGGGCTGCGCTCGTACGTTCCCCCGGGCGCGTACAAAGTCGAGATCAAAGTCCACGACAAGGTGAACAACACCGACGCCGAGGCCGTGCCGGCATTCCAAGTGGAAGCGCCGGCAGTCGCTCCCGCGGCGGGGCTGGAAATGCGCGACTTTGCGCTCTCCTTGTCCCAGGATGGACCGCCGGCCGAGGCCCCGGTCTTGCAGGGTGGCGGCACCGTCTACATGAGATGGAGGATCTTCGGCCTCCAGGCCAAGGGTGGCAACGTGAACATGAGAGTCGCGCTGAAAGTGCTCGGCCCGGGCGGAAACACGGTGGTGGACGCGCCTAAGTACGTGCTGGTGGACGAGACCTTCTACTATCGGCCGCGGACGTTCTTCCTGGCCATGTCGGGACACGTCACTCTGCCCGGAGAGTTCCCCAAGGGCGCCTACACCGCGCTGTTTACCGTGACCGACGAGGTGGCCCAGGCTCAGATCCCGTACACGGCGAAGCTCGAGTTGCGCTGAGCCGCGCGCTCTTTACACGCTGCCCTTGGGGACCAGCGGCAGCGAGCGCAGGCGCGCCCCGGTGGCCGCGAAGATCGCGTTGCCGATGGCGGGTGCAATGCCGACGATGGGGCATTCGCCCGCGCCGGCCGAGGGCAGGTCCTTGCGGTTCAGCATCACGGTCTCGATGGGCGGAACGTCGCTGAAGCGTGGCACCCGGTAGCGCGAGAAACGTCCGTTGAGGATCTTGCCGTCCGCGAAGTCGATGGCCTCGAACAGTGCTCCGCCCAGCCCCATGATGATGGCGCCTTCGATTTGGTTCTTCAGATTGTCCGGGTTGATGATGGCGCCGCACTCGAAGGCCTCGACCACGCGCTCGATTTTGACGTTGGCGCCGGGGCGGGCCGCGATCTCGACGCAGGTGGCCACGTAGCCGCCTTTCTCCCAGCCCGCGGCGATGCCGTAGCCGCGGCCCGATGCGGGCTTGGTCCCGCCCCAGCCGAAGCGCGCCGCGGCCGCTTCCAGCACGGCGCGGAAGCGCGGGTCCTGGGTGTTCTTCAGCCGGAACTCGAGCGCATCCATGTCCGCGGCATGCGCCAGCTCGTCGATGTGCGTCTCGCGCGCGAAATGGTTCGCGGTGGCGGCCAGGGCGCGGTAAGACCCCTGACGCAAGGGCGAGCGCACGTGCCGAAAGGAGATCCGGCGATTTGGGATGTCGTAGGCCATCTGCAGGCCCGCGGCTCCGGAGTTGTAGTTGGTGAACTCCCAGGCCGTGATGGAGCCGTCTTTGCGCATGCCGCTCGCGACCTCGATCACACTGGCGGGGCGGAAGTAGGCCCAGTGGAACTCCTCCTGGCGCGTCCAGACGACTTTGACCGGCTTGCCGGCAGCCCGCGCCAGGATCGCCGCCTCGACCGCCGCATCGCCCATGTGCTTGCCGCCGTAACCGGCCCCGGCGTCCAGCCCCAGCACGCGCACCCGCTCCGCGGGCAGCGAGAGAGCCGCCATCAGCTCGTAGCGGACACCGAACGGTCTCTGCGTCCCGGTCCAGACGGTCAGCTTGCCGCCGTTCCACTCGGCGACGGCGGCGCGGGGCTCGAGCGGCGCGTGCGCGATGTATGCGGTCGTATAAGTCTGGCGCAGCCGCGTCTGCGCCTGGACCAGCGCCTGCTCCACCGAACCGTGCTCGTCCGACACCTGCTCCTTCTCCGCATGCTCCTTCAAATAGTCGAACAGCTCGGCGCGCGAGGGTTTCAGCGGGATCCTCCATTCCGCCTTGAGGGCCGCGACGGCGCGCTCGGCGGCCTGCGGCGTAAGAGCCGTGACGCCGGCGAAATCGCCGTCCCGAACCACTTTCACTCCTTCCATCGCCTCGGCTGCGCTCGCGTCGAGCGAAACCAGCGTGCCGCCGAGCGCCGCCGGCCGCAGCACCTTGCCGTAGAGCATGCCCGGCCGCGTGACGTCGTAAGGGTATCGATGCCTGCCGGTGACGATGTCCCGAGCGTTCACTTTCGCGAGCGGGGTCCCGGCAACCTTCCATTGCTCGGGAGGCGTCAGCGGAGCGGAGTCGCTGATGGTCTGGAGCAGCTTCCGGCCCTCGGTCAACTCGCCGAAGCCAGCGGACCGGCCGGTCTTCGGATCGGCGATCCTGCCGCCGGAAACCGTGAGAGCGGCCCGCCCAACGGCCCACTTCTCCGCCGCGAGGTCGAGCAGCATCTCGCGAGCGGTCGCGGCGGCCTTGCGGAGCTGTGGAACCATGCGGGGAGTGGTCTGGCTGCCCAGAGTGCCGAAATCGAACGGGGTCAGGTCGGTGTCGCCCATGACCAGCGTGATGCTGGCGGCGGGCGCGCGCAGTTCTTCCGCCACCGCCTGTGTCAACTCGGTGCGAGCCCCCTGCCCCATCTCGACCTTGCCGGTCGAGACCGTGATCGCGCCGTCCTGGCCGATATGCAGCCACGCCTCGAGCTCTTGCGGCAAACTCTGTCGCTGGGCCGGCGCCTCCTCGCGCGTGAGGACGATCGCCAGGCCGCCGCCGAGCGCCTGGAAGAACTGGCGGCGGTCAATCACGGCGCGCCTCCCCTATCGTTTTCGAGGCCATCCGCACCGCCGCCACAATTCGGGGATACGTGCCGCAGCGGCAGAGGTGGCCTTCGAGCCACTGCTCGATCTGGGTTTCGCTGGGAGCGGCGTTGCTCCGCAGCAGCGCCACCCCCTCCATGATCATGCCGGCCGTGCAGTAGCCGCACTGCATCGCGCCGGCGCCGAGGAAGGCTTCCTGGAGCGGATGCAGGCGGCCGTCCCGCTCGAGCCCTTCGATGGTGGTGATGGACTTGCCCGCGGCGGCCTCGGCGGGCGTGATGCAGGAGCGCACCGGCCGGCCGTCGACCAGGACCGTGCAGGCGCCGCACTGCCCTTCGCCGCAACCGTACTTGGTTCCGGTGAGGTCCAGTTGGTCGCGCAGCACACCGAGCAGCATGGATCCCGGCTCGGCTGTGACCGAGCGTCGGGTTCCGTTCACCTGGAGTTGGATTCTCATCACCAGGAACAGAAAAGGCGCACACGCGCCCCTCGGAACCTATTGTCCGTCCGGGCGGTGCGCGCCGGGAAGTCTGGGGAGCAGGTTACTCTTTCACGCGCTTGTAGACCATCTCTCGGGCGGGCATGTCCTCGCGGAACTGGACGCTCATCTTGATCTCGTCCCCGGCCACCTTGCCCTTATACTGGCTCTTCATCTGCTGGCCCTGGAAATCCCGGACCACGACGAAGGAGATCTCGTCTCCGCTGACCTTTCCCTCGCTGATCGCGGTATCCCCGCCACGGCCGCTGATGGTGCCGGTCAGCGTCTCGCCGTCGGCCTTCAAGGTCAGGTTTGAGGTTCGGGTCTGCCCGTTGGGCGTCTCGAACTCGGCCTTCCACTTGCCGCTGACGTCCGCGGCGAAAGCGCTCAAAGCCAGCACGCCGACCAGGGCAAGAGCCCAAAACAGCTTGCGATTGTGCATGTTGTATCCTTTCCGGCAGGGCGCACCAGTCCCTCGGGGTGTCCCTGCGCCTGGGTAGATGTCCGGACGGCGGGAAATGTTACCCGACGAGCCAAAATCCGTCACCGCGCGAAGGTGAGCCGGATGCCAGATGTAAACAGAATGTCGTTCTTCTTCAGGCCGGGCAGCGGGTCGCTCAGGAACCGGTCGCTGAAGCTGAGTTGCCAGCCCAGCCACTTGCGGATAGAGGTGACGGCCGAGATGTCGAAGTTCATGCGGTAGGCGCCCCCGTTCGTCACGTTGGGATAAATGGTGAACTTCTCGGTGATGCCGGCGGCCTTCGACAGTTTGCGGGAAAACATCTGGCCAATGAGCGCCTCGCCCGAGGTCCGGTTCAGTCCGGTGGCGAAGAACTCGCGATTGAGCGAGACGCCACCCAGCAGGTCGAGGGTGGTCCGCTCGTCCTTGACCGCGTGCCAGCCCACGCCGCCGGTCGGGGAGAACCGCAGATCGAGTTTCTGGAATTCGTCATATTCCAGGTCCGTGGAGCCGAAGGCCAGCACCTTGGGCGTGACGTTGAGGCTGTAGCGGATGCCGCCGCGAATCGCATTCGCCGTCACCTGCGATACCCCGCCGACCGAGTTGCTGGCGTACAGGGAGGTGAAATTCACCTCGATCTTGTCCCGGCTGGTGGCGCGATTGGCGTTGGCGCTGACGTTGAGGTTCGAGGTCTTGGCGTTCCCTTGAGCCATCGCCACGCCGACGTCGACGAACCCAGTCCACAAATCGGTGAGCCTGGGGTGGCTGTAGCGCTCGACTTGGGCGTCGTAAGCCGCCTGCTCTTCCTTGGACCGGAGGAACCGGACGGCCTCCTTCGGCGCGACGACCTTGCCCGCATCTTTGGTGGCGATCTCCAGTTTCTGGCCGGCCGTTTCGACCGGCCCGACAACCACCTGCCCATCGCGCAAACCGACGTGCAACGGCTCGGACGAAGAGATGGCCACCACCGAGTCCCAGGCGACCGTGACCGTCCCGGCAAGCTCGGACTTGAAGACCAGGCTCTTCTCGTCCGACCTGACGACGGCGCCGGAAAGGCGGTCGCCATTTTTCAGCGTGATTTGGCCGGCCCATGCGGGCAGGCACAACAGAATTGCGGGGAAAAGCAAAGAGCGCATGGCCGCCTCCTAAGACGGAACGTAGCTTACCACAGCGCCAGACACATCACGGTGGCGCTGGCCGGGCACACGCGCGAGTATTCCTCGGAAGTCCGGATGCCCTCGGGCACGGATTCCCGCTCCACCGGCCAGAAGCCCATGCGCGCGAAAAAGTCCGCGGCGGTGGTGGTGAGCAGGTAGACCGCCCGCAGGCGGTGTTTCGCCGCCCACTCGAGCCGGTTCCGCACCAGCAGCGCTCCCTGCCCCGTGCCGCGGTGCTCGGGCGCTACCGCCACCGAGCGCAGCAACCCGTCCTCCCCGTAAACCTCCATACCCGCGACCCCCGCCAGCTCGCCGCCGCTATCGACAACGGCGTATCCGTCCGGGAACTGGGTTTCGAGTCCCTCCGCCCCCAGTTCACACTCGATCAGAAGGCGGCGGGCCGCCTCGAGGTCCCCCTGCCGCGCGGGCCGAAGCCGGGGAGTGGCGGCGCGGATGTTGGCCAGGTAGAAGTCGCGGAAACGCACGCTCATCTGATCGCGGACCCGGCGGAAGGCCTCGAGCACTTGCTCCTCGGCGCCCCGCGCGGCTGCCGGGTCGTCGAACGGGAAGTGCAGCCGCCGCCGTACGGCGCCGTGAAACGCCGGGCAGGAGGCCTCCGCCTGGCCGCAGACCGTGATCACGTAATGGAAGGGCTGGGCCAGAAACAACTCGACGCTCTTCGGCCGGGCGTCGCTGATGTCGATGCCGATCTCCTCCATCACGCGCACCGCGTTTGGGTGCACCCGGGCCGCGGGTTCCGTGCCCGCCGACCAGACTTCCAGGCGCGCATCGTAGGATTTCAGCAGCGCCTCAGCCATCTGGCTGCGGGCCGAGTTGCCGGTGCAAAGGATCAGGATGCGCGGCATGCTACCATTCTCTAGAGAGAACCTCAGTTTTATCGCTGGAGCCGACCTTTGTCCCAGAACAATTGTAAGCGATTCAAGACCCTTGCCATTCATGCCGGCCAGCCGCCGGACGCGGCCTATGGCGCCGTGATGACGCCCATCTACCAGACCTCGACGTTCGCCTTCCGGGGCGTGGGCCAACCGGGGCCGTTCGAGTACTCGCGCAGTGGCAACCCCACCCGCAAGGCGCTCGAGGACTGCCTGGCCGCGCTCGAGGCCGGAAGGTTCGGCTTTGCCTTCGGCACCGGGATGGCCGCCGAGACGACTCTGCTCACCATGTTCGATCCGGGCGACCACCTGGTGGTGCACAACGACCTGTATGGCGGCACGTACCGGCTGCTGGCAACGCTCGGCGATCGGCGGGTGGCGGTGGATTACGTCGACCTTCGCGACCTGGACGCGGTGCGCGGGGCGCTGCGGCCGTCCACGCGCGCCATCTGGATCGAATCGCCCACCAACCCGTGCATGAACCTGGTGGATCTGGCGGCGGTGGCGCAACTGGCCCGCGAGCGGGGGCTGCTCACCATTTGCGACAACACCTTCCTGTCGCCCTACTTCCAGCGGCCGCTCGAGTGCGGCGTCGATATCGTGCTGCACTCGACTACCAAGTACATCAACGGCCACTCGGACGTGGTCGGCGGGGCCATCGTGGTGCGCGATCCGGGGCTGGCCGAGCGCATCGGCTTCCTCCAGAACGCGCTGGGAACCTGCCAGGCGCCCTTCGACTGCTTCCTGGTGCTGCGGGGCATCAAGACGCTGGCGCTGCGCATGGAGGAGCACAACCGCAACGCGCTGGAGATCGCACGCTGGCTCGAGCGGCACGCGAAAATCTCGAGAGTGCATCACCCCGGACTGCCGAGCCATCCGCAGCACGCGCTGGCGTTGCGGCAGATGAGTGGGTTCGGTGGGACGTTCTCCTTCCGCGTCCGCGGCGGCCAGGAGGAAGCCTTCCGGCTGCTCGGGAACGTGAAGGTGTTTACGCTGGCCGAGTCCCTGGGCGGAGTCGAGTCGCTCATCGAGCACCCCTACACCATGACGCACGTCTCGGTGCCGCCGCAGGTTCGCGAGGCCATGGGCATCACGCCCGACCTGATCCGGATCTCGGTCGGGATCGAGGACCTGGCGGACCTGATCGAGGATCTGGAGGCGGCGTTGGCCGCGGTGTAGCTTAGACTATCCCTTCGTACAGCACGCTCGTGAGGTAGCGCTCGCCGGAATCCGGCAGCACGGCGACGATGGTCTTCCCGGCGTACTCGGGCTTCCGCGCCAGCCGTATGGCCACCGCGGCCGCCGCGCCGCTGGAAATGCCACTAATGATGCCTTCCTCGCGCGCCAGCCGCCGCGCGGTCTCGATCGCTTCGTCGTCCGTCACCGTTTCGACCCGGTCGACCAGCGACAGGTCCAGGGTATCCGGGATGAGTCCCGCCCCGATGCCCTGGATTTTGTGCGGCCCGGGCGTCAGCGGCTGCTTGTTCAAGGTCTGCGTGATGACCGGGCTGTTCGCGGGTTCCACCGCCACCGACTCGATCTTCTTCCCCTTGATTCCCTTGATGAACCGCGAGATGCCGGTGATGGTGCCGCCGGTGCCGACGCCGCTCACCAGCACATCCACACGGCCTTCGGTGTCATCCCAGATTTCCGGGCCGGTGGTTTTGAAGTGGATGTCGGGGTTGGCCGGGTTCTTGAACTGCTGGAGCAGCAGGAAGCGGCTAGGGTCGGACGCCTGGATGGCCTCGGCCTTGGCGATGGCCCCTTGCATGCCCAGCGCGCCCTCGGTGAGCACCAGCGTGGCGCCGAACGCCCGGATGAGCTTGCGTCGCTCCAGCGACATGGTCTCCGGCATGGTCAGCGTCAGGGCGTAGCCCCGCGCGGCGGCGACGAAGGCCAGCGCGATGCCAGTGTTGCCGCTGGTCGGCTCCACCAGCTCCACGCCCGGACCGAGCACGCCCCGCCGCTCCGCGTCCCAGATCATCGACGCGCCGATGCGGCACTTCACCGAGTAGGCCGGGTTGCGGCCTTCGATTTTGGCCAGGACGGTAGCCTGCGCGCCATTCAAGATGCGGTTGAGTTTGACCAGCGGCGTGCGGCCGATCGAGAGGGTGTTGTCTGCATATACCATGATGTCTATAGAGTATGCTATATTTGCGCCTTTGGCAAGCGCCAGGGCGGGAATCGTCAGCTTCGCAGCTTCAGCTCCGGCTCCAGCACGATCTGCTCGAAGCGCCGGTCCGGCTCCTTCATCCGTTTGAGCAGCAGCTCGGCGGCTTGCGCGCCCATGGCGTAGCTGGGCTGCACGACGGCGGAAATGCGGGGCTCGAACAGGTCCATCCAGTCCAAATCGTCCGAGTTCATCACCTCGACCTGCTGCGGGCACTTGAGCTTGCGCTCCCGGAGCGCGCGCAGCACGCCGGTCAGCATGAGGAAGTTGCCGGTGAAGATGGCGGTGGGCCGCTCCTCGGAAGCCATCCAGTCGAGGGTGACGCGATAGGCCGACTCGGGCGTCCAGTCGCACTCGCCGATCCACTGTTTGGGGGCGGACAACCCGGCCTTCTTGAGCGCCCGGCGCCATCCGACCACCCGGTCCGAGCCCGCGCTCAGGCCCAGCGGGCCAGTGATCAGCGCGATCCGCTGGTGGCCTTTCCCGATCAACTGCTCGACGGCGAGCTGGGTCCCGCGAACGTTGTCCGGTGTCACGCTGTCGGCCTCGAATCCCAGCGGCCGCCGCGCGACAAACACCACCGGCTTCTTGGCCTCGACCAGCGCGCGCACCTCGGCGTCGTCACCGGGGGCGACAAACAGCAGCAACCCATCCACCTGCTTCGAGCGGAACACCATGAGGTACCGCGACTGCTCCTCCCGCTTGTCGTAGGTGTTGCCCAGGATGAGCGAGTAGCCGGACTGCTTGAGCACGTCTTCCACGCCGTGGACCACGTCGGCGTAGAATGGGCTGGCGATGTTCGGGATCAGCATCCCGACGGTCTTGGTCTTGCGGGTCTGGAGGCTGCGCGCGAGGTCGTTGATGGTGTAGTCCAGCTCGCGCACGGCCTGCTCGACGCGCTGGGTCAGTTCGGGGCTGACGTAGGCGGAGCGGTTGAGCACCGCCGAGACGGTGTAGGTCGACACCCCCGCCCGTTTGGCTACATCGTAGATGGTGGCCAAACCAACACAATAGACCGGAAACGGCGGGGGCGCAAGCGGGCCGGTATCCTTAGTACTCGTGCGAGAGCAGATGGCGGTTGCCGATCCGGACGTTCTTCAGGCCGGCGGATCGGGCCGCGGCCGCGGCTTCCTCCGCGTGACGAACCGAGGTGCGCGGCAGGTCGCTCATCCGGAAGTGCGGCGCGAAACCGAGCAGCGCATACGGAATCTCCGGATCGAGCGCGGCAATGAACCGCGCGGTCCGGCGCACCTCCTCCGCGTCGACGTACCCGGGGACCAGCAGCGTGCTGGCGACCACCAGGGGCGGTTCCGGGCGTTCCCCGAACCGCCTTGCGGCGCGCGCGAAGTTTTCCAGGGTCCTGCGATTGGAGGCGCCCGTCAGGGCCGTGTGCAGGCCCTCGTCGAAGGCCTTCAGGTCGAACTTGATGCAGCCTCCCGTTCGCAGCGAGATCTCGACGGCGTGGTCCAGCAGCTTCGGGTTGGACGTTCCAGCCGTCTCCCAGCACACTGCCACGCCCGCCTCCGCGAGCCGGCGGCCGGCAACCAGCGCGTGCGGCATTTGCGAGGCCGGATCGCCTCCGAAGAAACAAACGCAGAACGTGCGCGGGTTGGCGGCGGCGGCCAGCTCGGCGGCGCTCACCAGGCGGCTGCGCTCGGGCGCGGCCTCGCGGAAGTGCCAGTTCTGGCAGAACAGGCAGTCCAGCGTGCAGCTCGCATAGAAAACCGCGAGGTTGTGGCAGCCGATCCGCCTGCTGCCGGCGCAGACCCAGTCGGCGACGCAGTTGGTTGGCAGCGGATCGCGGTACCACTCGAGCATGCCCGTGGCGGCGGTACCGGCCAGGTGCGCCAGGCGGCCACCCCTCGCCGTGCGCATCCCGCAAAATCCGCGCTCGCCCTCGCCCATCGAGCACTCCCGTCCGCACAGCGTGCATGCTACGCCGCCTTCGGCACGCGGAGGCGCGGCCGGCAAAGAGAACCTTCGCCGTGCCAGGCTATGGGCAGTTTGGGCGATGCCGAGCGCATGGGCGGGGTCCTTGCGGAGGCACTCGAGGCAGAGGCCGAGCGCTTCGCTCACCAGGGCGCCGTGCCGCCCACAAATGCCGCAGGTCTTTGAGGAGTCGCGCACTACCGGGATTATACGGCGCAGCGCGCAACCCCTGGGACAGGGCTGGAGCCCTATCCCACTCAGCTATAGCGAATGGGCTACCAACGCGCTCACCATCCGGTTTGCCAGAAACGCTCCACCCCAGGCCAGCGTGGTCATGTAGGCAAACTGCGCCAGCGGCCACTTCCAACTCCCGGTCTCGCGCCGCACCACGGCGATGGTCGAGGCGCACTGCATGGCAAACGCAAAGAAGATGAGCAGGGCCACAGCGCCGCCCGGCGTCAAGTCGTGCCGTAGGGCGGCTTGAAGGCCGAGGGACTTGGCGTCCGGCTCCATCCCATAGATCGTGCCCAGCGTGCCGACAATCACTTCGCGCGCGGCCAGAGAGGTGACCAGCCCGACGCCGATCTTCCAGTTGAAGCCCAGCGGGCGGATCGCCGGCTCGATGGTCCGGCCCAGCGCACCAACCAGGCTGCGCTCGATGGGCGGGACCTTGCCCCCGGCCAGCGGCAGGTGGGCTGCCGCCCAGAGCACGATCGCCACCGCCAGAATCACGGTGCCGGCCCGGCGCAGGAAGATTTTCGCGCGGTCCAGGAGCCGCAGGCCGAGCGATTCCAGCGTCGGTCGCCGGTAGGGCGGCATCTCCAGCACGAACGGCGCCCGCTCGCTCTTCAGAATCGAGGACTTGAGCACGCGGGCGGTGGTGAAGGCCGCCAGGAATCCGAGGAAGTACAGGCCCAGCATGGCGGCGGCGCGCGTGCCCAGCAACGGGCCGAGCACGGGGCGCTCCGGGAGGAACGCCGCAATGATGAGGGTGTAAACGGGCAAGCGGGCGGCGCAGGTCATCAGCGGCGCGATCAGAATCGTGGCGGTGCGGTCGCGCCGGTTCTCGATGGTGCGCGTCGCCAGCACCGCCGGAACCGCGCAGGCGTACGCGGAGAGCAGCGGGATGAACGACTTGCCCTGCAAACCCACCCGGGCCATGGTGCGGTCGGCGATCAAGGCCGCGCGCGCCAGGTAGCCGGAATCCTCCAGGATTCCGATGAACAGGAACAGCAGGAGAATCTGCGGCAGGAATACCAGCACCGAGCCGACGCCGGTCCAGACGCCTTCGATGATCAGGGAGCGTAGCCAGGAGTTGGGCAGCAGCCCGCCGACCCAGGCTCCGGACCAGGTGATCAGCGATTGCACGCCGTTCATGAGCGGCTGCGCCCAGGAGAACAGCGACTGGAACACCATCACCACCACCAGGCTGAAGATGAGCGGACCCCAGATCGCGTGCAGCAGGATGGAGTCCAACCGCCTGGTCCACCGCGGCGGCGCGGGTGGCTGATAGGCAGCGTGCCGCCCGACGTGCGCCACCCAGGCGTGGCACCCGGGAACGTCCTGAAGTGCCGGCAGTTCGGCCGGTGACGGCGCGGCGCCGCACTCGGCCAGGAATCTCCAGACCGGCTCGAGCCCTTCGTCCCGCACGGCGCTGGCCAGCACAACGGGTGCGCCAAGCTGTCTGGTGAGCGCCCCGGCATCGACCTCGCCGCCGCGGCTGCGGAGTTCGTCGGCCATGTTCAGAATGATCATGGTCGGCAGCCCCAGCGCGAGGATGGGCGCGGCCAGCATCAGGTGGCGGCGGAGGTTGGTCGAGTCCAGGATCAGGAGCACGGCGTCGGGGCGGGGGAGGCCCTCCATTTTGCCCGCCAGCACGTCGCGGGCGACCCGCTCGTCTTCCGAGCGTGGCGACAAGCTGTAGATGCCCGGCAAATCGACCAGCGTGACTTGGTGGCCGTCCTCGAGGCGGGCCTGGCCCAGCCGCTTCTCGACCGTCACGCCGGGATAGTTGGCAACCTTCTGCCGCAACCCGGTCAGGCGGTTGAAGAGGGTGGATTTCCCGGAGTTCGGCGGGCCGGCGATGGCCACCATCCGGGGCCGCTGGCGGTCTGCGTTGGGCGCCAGCGCCTCGGCCAGGGCGCATTGATCGCACTCGCTCATGCTAGTGTGGTGCCCCGAGGACAGCTTGGCACTCCGGGCCACAGCACCGAACCACGAGCGTCAGCGAGTGGACCGCTCCCTGACGGTCGCGGTTCTGTGCTCTCGCGTAAAGGCATTTCGGAGACACTATGCTAGTCCGCGGCGGCGGAAGCAGCAGGGCGGAGCTTGAGTTGCGCTGCGGTGTCGCGCCGCAGGGCGATCTCCGAGCCGTCCACGCGGAACACGCGCGGGTCGCCGCCGGGTGCGCTCAAGGCGGCGACGATCGGGCTGCCCGGAACAAAGCCGAGTTCCATCAGCCGCCTGGCAACATCCTCCGGCAGCTCGAGACGGTCCAGGATGCCCTGTTCGCCCTCGCGCAGCTCCACGAGGCTGGCGGGCCTGTGGCTCCTGATGAAACTGGGTTGCATCAAGACACAGTATCGAACGCCAAACGGCGGCCTGTCAAGGCCGTCAGTGCAAAAGAGTTGCAATTAAGGCGAACGCCTCACAGCCCGGCCCGCGCGGCAAGCCCCAGTCCCCGCCGGCCGCCGTTTCCCAGCGGTTTCTGCTACAATTCTCCGCGATGCTTGCGGGGCCGCCAAAGCAATCCTATTCGCGAAAAGAGGCCCGGCGGGTGTTGGGCATCTCCGAGCAGCAGCTTCGGAGCTGGGAAAAGCAGGAGCTGGTTCCGCGCCTGGACCAGTTTGCGTTCTCCGACCTGATCGCGTTGCGGTCGCTCCAAAAGTTGCGCCAGAACCGTGTGCCGGTGGCGCGCATCCGGCGAGCGGTGCGGGCCTTGCGCGAGAAACTCGGCGGGGTGGCCGATCCGCTCAGGGAGCTGAAAGTCTTTTGCGAGGGCAAGCAAGTCGCGGTGCTGCTGGAGGGGCAGAAGATGGAGGCGGTTTCGGGCCAGCTTCTGCTGGACTTCGATCGCGCCGAGTTGAAGAGGCTGATGGAGTTTCCCGGAGACCGGACGCCGGCGTCGCGGGCCTCGCGGCAGCAGGAGGCCGAAGCCTGGTTCGAGAACGGGCTGGAGCTGGAGCAGACCGGCGCGCCGATTCCGGACATTGTCGAGGCCTACGAGCGCGCGCTCCAGCTCGACCCGCGCTCGGTCGGGGCGCTGGTGAACCTGGGGACGATCCACTATCACTTGCGCAAGTGGGACGCGGCCGAGCGCTGCTACCGCCAGGCGCTGGAGGTGGACAGCGGCTATGCGCTGGCGCACTTCAACCTGGGCAACCTGTTCGACGAGATCGGCAACCAGCCGCGCGCGCTATCGCACTACCAGGCGGCGCTGCGGGCGAACCCGAACTACGCCGATGCCCACTACAACGCCGCGCTGATCTACCAGAGCCAGGGCGAACCGATGCGGGCGGTGCGCCACTGGAAGGCCTACCTCAAGCTCGATCCGGGCAGCTCCTGGACTGCCATCGCCAGGCGGGAGCTGGACAAGCTGTGCAAGGCGGCCCTGGTGCGCGGCGCCAAAACCGGCGAAGATTCCAGCATCCGCAGTGTATCCTAGGAATTGACGAATCACGATTGTTGCATTGACGATTGAAGAACCGCAGCGCCTTGGGGCGTTCAATCGTCAATGAAGCAATCGTCAATCGTCAATGGATTGGGGGACTCATTGGGCCGCTTGAGGTTGGCTTTCCGTAGTTTCTTATGCATTCTGTCTCGCGGTGCGCTCTCCGACGAGATGAGGGCGGCCCTGGGGCTGAAGGAGCCGGAGCCGCCGGCGGCGGATCACATCGACGGCGCCGTCGCCATCGTGTCCTTCCTTCAACGCGACTCGCGGCTGGTGGACTTCCTCATGGAGGACATCTCGGCCTACGACGACGCGCAGGTGGGCGCGGCGGTGCGCGCACTGCACGATCAATGCCGCGACTCGCTGAAGCGTCACTTCGATCTGGTCCCGGTGATCGACGGTGTCGAGGGCGCATTCACCAGCCTCGGCGGGACCCTGGCGGCACAGAACCCGGCGCTGGTGAAGTTCCTGGGCAACGTGCCCGCGGGAGCGCCGCCAGGCGGAGTGCTGCGGCACAAGGGCTGGCGGGCCGCGAAAGTGAGCATGACCGCGCCGCCGCACGGCGTTGGCGTAGTCGCGCCGGCCGAAATCGAGATCGAGTGAGCGGGCCTTGGCACCACGGTTTGTCATCGGGATCGACTTAGGGACCACCAACTCGGCGGTCGCCTATATCGACCCCCGCGAAGCGGAAGACACCGATTTCCCGCCGGTCCATGTGCTGCCCATCCCGCAGCACGTCGCGCCCGAGCGGGTCGAGCCGCTCAAGGTCCTGCCTTCGTTCTTATACCTGGCAAACACCGAGTACGTGGGCGCGTTCGCGCGGGACCAGGGGGCGCTGGTGCCGACGCGGCTGGTCCACTCGGCCAAGTCCTGGCTCTCCAACCCCGAGGTGGACCGCACGGCGAAGATCCTGCCATGGGATTCGCAGGAGACCGGGCGCGTGCTCTCTCCGGTCGAAGTCTCGTCGCGGTTCCTGGCGCACATGCGCGAAGCCTGGGACCGCGCGCAGGCCGAGCCGATGGCCGAGCAGGAAGTCGTGCTCACGGTGCCCGCATCCTTCGACGAGGAAGCCCGCGAGCTGACGGTGCAGGCGGCCGCCGAGGCGGGCCTTCCCAAGCTCACGCTGCTCGAAGAGCCGGCCGCCGCGTTCTATTCCTGGATCGCCAACCACCTCGCGGAGTCGCGCAAGAGCCTCTTCGACGGCCAGGTGGTTCTCGTGTGCGACGTCGGCGGAGGCACCTCGGACTTCACGCTGATCCGCGTGGCCCGCGAGGGCGACCGCGTCGAATTCACGCGCACGGCGGTGGGCCGCCACTTGCTCCTCGGCGGCGACAACCTCGACCTCACGCTGGCCTGGCTGGTCGAGAGCAAGCTCGGCGCGCCGCTCTCCATCCGGCAGCGCAACGCCGTGCGGCGCCAGTGCACGGCGGCCAAGGAGCGCCTGCTTTCGGACCCCAAGCTGGCCAGCGTCGAGGTGACGGTGGTCGGCGCCGGCGCGGCACTGGTCGGCGGCGCGCGCAAGACCGCGATCCTCCGCCAGGAAGCGCTCGAACTGACGCTCGAAGGTTTCCTGCCGTTCTGCAACCTCGGCGACCAACCCGTGGAAGAGAAGCGCAGCCTGTTCCGCGAGCTGGGGCTGCCGTACGTCTCCGACCCCGCCATCACGCGCCACCTGGCCGCGTTCCTGACGGGCGCCCCCGAGCAGGCGCCCTCGGGCGTCGACGCCATCCTGTTCAACGGCGGGTTCTTCATTCCCGAGGTCTGCCGCGCGCGCGTGGCGGAGGTGGTCGCGAGCTGGTACGGGCGGCGCCCGGTAGTGTTCGAGAACCGCGACCTGGATCTGGCGGTGGCGGTGGGCGCGGCATATTACTCCTACACGCGCTCGACCGGCAGCGGCGTGGTGGTGCGGGGCGGCCTGCCGCGCGCCTACTACATCGGCATCGGCGAGCGCGCCGTGTGCCTGGTGCCCCGCGGCACGGAAGAGGGCTCGACGCTGGAACTGGATCTCGAGAACCTGCAACTGGTGGCCAACCGTCCGGTCTCCTTCCGGCTCTATAGCTCCCTCACGCGCACCGAGGACGCCCAGGGGCAGGTCCTCGAGTTGACGCCCGAGCGGTTGGAGACCGATTTCCACCTGCACGCGCCGCTCAACGCAGTGATCCGCTTCGGCAGGCGCACTGGGGAGCTGCTGATCCCGGTGAAGCTGGGTGCGCGGCTGACGGAAGTCGGCACGCTCGAAATCTGGTGCGAGTCGAAGGTGAGCGAGCACCGCTGGCGGCTACAATTCGAGCTGCGGAAGAAGGCGGCTGCGGCGGAGGCGCCCAAGCGGCCGGCGGCGGTGATTGCCGAAGAGGCGCTCGAACGGGCCAAGGCCCTGATCCGCACCGTGTTCGGCCCGGGCACGGAACGCGCGGTCGCGCCCGAGGAACTGCCCGGCAAGCTCGAAGGCGCGCTGGGCCTGGGCAAGAATTCCTGGCCTTTGGGAACCATTCGCCAACTGGGGGACGTCTTACTCGAGCTGGCGGACGGCCGCAAGCTCGCGCCCGCTTTCGAGCAGCGCTGGCTCAATCTTTGCGGCTTCTGCCTGCGCCCCGGTTTCGGATATCCGGGCGACGATTTCCGCATCGAGCAGGCCCGGCGCATCTACGCCTCCGGGCTGCTTTTCGCGAACCAGGTGCAGAACGAAGTGGAATGGTGGATCTTCTGGGGCCGGGTAGCCGGCGGGCTGAATCGCAACCAGCAGATCGAAGTGTACCAGCGGCTCTCGGCCACGCTCGTGCCGCGCGGCGGCAAAAAGCAGCGGGTGAATCCGAGCCTGCTGCGCGAGATGTGGCGGGCGGCGGCGAGCCTGGAACTGCTGCCGCTCCAGACCAAGACCGAATTGGGCGACCGGCTCGCCGGCCATATCAAGTCCGGCCAGGGCACGGATACCGACGTCTGGTGCCTGACGCGGATCGGCGCGCGCGAGCTGTTCTACGGACCGGCGAACCAGGTGGCGCCGCCCGCGGCCGCGGCGCGCTGGGTGGAGGCGCTGTTGCCGGTGGCCCGCGCCGCCGATGCCCTGGCGGCCATTGCCCGTCGCACCGGCGATCCCGCGCGCGACCTTTCCCCGGTCGTCGCCGGGCAGGTGCGCCGCGCCGTCTCCGGAAAGCCCGACGCCGCCAGGCTGCTCGCGGTGCTCGAAGGAGAGGAGGAGCTGGATTCCGGGACGCTCGACCGCATGTTCGGCGAAGAACTGCCATCGGGCCTGGTGTTCGGCCAATCGGAATGAACGAACTGGAACTCCTCCGGCGCATCCAGCGCAAGACGCCCGCGCCCGGCCCCGGCGTTCTGCTGGGCATCGGCGACGACTGCGCGATTTTCCGCCCCGAGGGTGCCTCTGAGGACCTGCTGTTCACCACCGACATGATGATCGAGGAGGTTCACTTCCGGCGCGACATGCATGCGGCGGACTCGGTGGGATGGAAGGCGCTGGCGCGCGGGCTCAGCGATATCGCGGCCATGGGCGGCGAGCCGCGCTTCTGCCTGCTGTCGCTGGCCCTGGCCCCGTGGGCGGACCAGCGCTGGATCGACGGTTTCTATCGCGGTTTCCTGCGCCTGGCCCGGCGCACTGGAACCACGCTGGCCGGAGGGGACCTGGCGCGCGCCGAGCGCGTGGCCTGCGACGTCGCCGTTTGCGGGACCGTCCCTCCGGGGCAAGCGCTGCGGCGTGATGGCGCGCAGGCAGGCGACGGAGTCTACGTTTCCGGCCGGCTGGGCGGCGCGGCCCTGGGGCTCGCCACCCGCCGCGGCGCGGCCTGGACCAAGCACTGCCGTCCCGAACCGCGGCTCGAGTTCGGGCGCCTGCTGCGCGGTCGCGCCACCGCCGCGATCGATCTGAGCGATGGCCTGTCGCTCGACCTCCACCGGTTGTGCCTCGCCTCAGGCGTCGCGGCGGTGCTCGATGAAGCGATCCCGGTTTTCCCCGGGGCGACCCTCGAGCAGGCGCTCCACGGCGGCGAGGATTACGAACTGCTGTTCACGGCGCGGGCCGAGGTCGAGGGCGCCGTCCGCATCGGCACGATCTGCCCGGGCCGGCACGGCCGGGTGTACTTTCAGGGTAAGCCGCTCGCGCCGCTGGGCTACGACCATTTCCGATGAAACTCCCGAGCCCTCTTCGCATCCTCGAATTGATCGACGCGTTTCGCCGCTCCAAGACCATGTTCGCCGCGGTGGCGCTGGGCGTCTTCGACCGCGTGCCAGTGGATTGCGCCACGCTGGCGCGCGAACTCGACGCGCATCCCGGCGCGCTCGAGCGGTTGCTCGACGCCAGTGTGGGGTTGAAGCTCCTGCGGAAGGACGGCGCCGTGTACCGCAACCGGCCCGTCGCCGAAACCTACCTCCGCCGTTCCAGCCCGCACACCATGACCGGCTACATCCTGTACTCGAACAACGCGCTGTTCCGGTTGTGGGCGAACCTGGAAGACGCCGTCCGCGAAGGCACGCCCCGCTGGGAACAGACCTTTGGCGGCCGCGGCGCGCTGTTTGATCACTTCTTCAAGACCGATGAGGCCATGCGCGACTTCCTCATGGGCATGAACGGTTTCGGCCAGCTCAGTTCGCCCGCGGTGGTGGAAGCTTTCGACCTGAGCCGGTTCCACCGTCTCGCGGATCTCGGCGGCGCAACGGGCCACCTGGCGCTGGCCGCCTGCGAGCGTTATCCCGGCCTGCGTGCCGTGGTCTTCGACCTGCCTCGCGTCATCGACTACGCCCGTAGGATAGGGATCCAGCCCTCTCTCGTCGAATTCCTCGCCGGCGACTTCTTCGAAGATCCGCTGCCCGAAGCCGACCTGTTCGCCGTAGGCCGCATCCTGCACGACTGGGGCGACGGGAAGGTCCGCCGCCTGCTGCGCAAGATCCACGACCGGCTGCCATCCGGCGGCGCCCTGCTCGTCGCCGAGCGCCTGCTCGCCGGCGACAAGAGCGGCCCGGTGGGCGCGCACATGCAGTCCCTCAACATGCTGGTATGCACCGAGGGCAAAGAGCGCACCCTGGCCGAATACCGCGGCCTGCTCGAAGAGGCGGGCTTCCGCGAGGTCGAAGGCCGCATCACCGGCGCGCCCCTGGACGCGGTGTTAGCCCTGCGCTGAGGAGATCCCTGGTTGACGGCCAGTAGCGAAGTGCCTTAAGATTGAATGCAGTTCACGACCAGGAGGGCAACGGTGAAAATTCTTGTTCGAGCCTGTGTAGTACTCGTGTTTGCGGGTGCGGCCGCGCTGGCCCAGCCCGCCGTCTTTGCCAACGGTATGGTGAATGCCGCCAGCTTTGTGCCGGCGGGTTTGCCGAGCGGCGACATCGCGCAGGGCTCGATGTTCGCCATCTTCGGGCAGAACATGGGGCCGGCGACCGCGGTCTGGGCGACGACCTGGCCTCTCCCCAACTCCGCGGGACTGGCCGGCGTCACCGTCCAGGTCACCGACTCGGCGGGCCAGACTCGTTACGCCATCCTGCTGTTCGTCGCCGCGGGGCAGATCAACGCGGTCCTGCCCTCGGCCACCGCCACCGGCCAGGCCTCGCTGAAGGTCACCTATAACGGACAAACCAGCGCGCCTCAGACGTTCAACGTGGTCGCGCACAGCGTCGGCCTGTTTGCCTTGAATGTGCAAGGCAGCGGACCGGGGGTGGTGGTGCAATACCACGGCAGCGGCCACTCGTTCAACAACATCTCCGACTCGGGGATTCCCGGTGACGTCGCCGTGCTGTGGGGCACGGGACTCGGCCCGGTAACCGGTGACGAAACCCAGCCTCCGGTGCAGATCCCTCTGGGCGTGGGCGCCGAAGTGTGGGTGGGCGGGCAACAGGTCGCGCCGGCCAATGTCCAGTACCAGGGCCGCTCGACTTTCGCGGGAGAGGACCAGATCAACTTTGTGATCCCCAACATTCCGGGCTGTTATGTCCCGGTGTTCGTCAAGGTCGGCAACGTGGTGAGCAACACCCTCAGCATGGCGATTTCAGCCAATGGCGGGATGTGCTCCGACGCGATCAGCTTCTCCGGCCTGGATCCCAGCTACGTGCAAGCGAACGGGCTGAAGGAGGGCGTTGTGAGCGTGAGCTGGACCACCCTCAAGATGCCGGTCATCGGCAACCTTGTGAGCAACGGCGCCTCGGGGAGCTTCTTTGGTTACGACTGGACCCGGTTGCAGCAGAGCCGAGGCCAGTTCGGCGTCTCCACCTATGGCGCGTGCACTGTCGTCACCTTCGGCCCCACTGGATCCACCGCCGACCCTGTGACTCCCGACGCTTTGGACGCGGGCACACTGACCCTGACTGGCCCGGACAGCGCGGTCACGCCGTTCACGAATTCGACCAAGGGATCTTACTCCATCGCAAGTCTGCCGTCTTACCTGGCCAATCCGACCGGCAACTACACCCTGACGGGCGCGGGCGGCGCCAACGTGGCGGCGTTCACCTCCACGCTGACCGTTCCGCAGGCCTTTGTCTGGAGCAACGTGGACGCCATTACCCAGGTGACCCGCGCCAGTGGCGTGACCGTCAACTGGACCGGCGGCGCGGGTATCGTCAGCATCATAGGGATGTCGATGATCCAGACGCCCCAGTCGGCTGGCGCCATGTTCCTCTGCCTCGAGCAGGCCTCCAAGCTCACCTTCACGGTGCCGCCCGCCGTGCTCCTGGCGCTCCCGGTATCGGCGAATTCGGGTGGTTTTCCGATGGGCAGTCTCATGGTCTCGAACCAGCCCGCCAAGGCAAATTTCAATCCCAATCCGCCTAGTGGCTTGGATGTCGGCAGCTTCTCCGCCACCTTCGCCACTAGCAAGACGCTGGGGTACAACTAGACATTCCGGGGCAGGCTGCTCGCGGCCTGCCCCACGCCCCGCCTTGTTCACTTCACCCGGCTGGCCTCGGCCAGCGCGTTCCGCCATCTTCCGCCTGGTGTTCTGGGAGACTCGGGCTGTCCTCGCGATCGCGTGTATTCGGCGGCTCGCGGGGATTGACCTTCAACTATAATGGGGCTTCTCAGGAGGATCGTCCCAATGGCGAAACACCTGCTCCGCTCTCTTGTCCTCGGTACCCTCTGCTCCGCCCTGTCGGCCCTGGCTCAGGCTCCGGCGGTCTACTCTGTGACCAACGTTGCGACCAATACCACGCTGCTGGCCCCCGGGACGCTGGCCAATGTCTGGGGCACTGGCTTCGGAAACGACGCACAACAAGTCTCCGTCCAGATCGGCGGGAAGCCGGCCGCCGTCATCGGCGCTTCCTCAGGTCAAATGAACATACAGATCCCGGTCGAATTGCAGCCTGGCAAAAGCGTGCCTGTCGTCGTCGATCTGCAGGGCCAGAAGTCCGAACCGTTCAACATCGACCTCGAGACATACGCTCCCGGTATCTTCACCTCGGGGGGTATCGGATGGTTTGTCAGGGCCAACGGCAGCACAGTCTCTGCGAACAGCCCCGCCATCCCCCAGGAGACCCTGACCCTGTACGGGGTTGGTCTCGGGCCGACCAATCCGGTTGTGCCCACGGGCACCGCGGACGCCTCACCCAGCGTGGTGAAACCCGATCTCCTGGTTGGCGGCCAGGCCGCTACGGTTCTCTATTCCGGTCTTGTCGGGGGTACTTTGGGATGGTATCAGGTCAGCTTCACGGTTCCAGCCGGGCTTGCCGGGAGCTCCCAACCGGTGAAGCTCCGCATCGGCGGCCAGGAGAGCAACACCGTCTCGCTCCCAGTGGCGCAGTTCGCGGTCTTTCCCAACGGCATGGTGAATGCCGCCAGTTCTGTTCCAGCGGGTTTGCCCAACGGCGACATCGCCCAGGGTTCGATGTTTTCGATCTATGGTCAGAACCTGGGGCCGTCAACAAGCCCCGCACTGAGCTGGCCGCTCCAGTGCTCTGGTGGTTTGGGCGGCGTCAAGGTCCAAGTCACGGATTCCGCGGGCCAGACGCGTTGCGCGATCATGCTGTTTGTCGGCCCGGGCCAGGTCAACGCCATCCTGCCCTCGGCCACTGCCACCGGCCAGGCATCGCTCACGGTCACCTATAACGGACAGACCAGTGCGCCCCAGACGTTCAACGTGGTCCAGCGCAGCGTCGGCCTCCTGGCCTGGAACCAGCAAGGCAGCGGACCGGGGGTGATCCAGCAATACCACGGCCCGAGCTGGGCGTTCAACAACATCACCACCTCGGCGCTTCCCGGCGACGTCGGCGTGCTGTGGGGTACGGGACTCGGCCCGGTAACCGGCGACGAAACCCAGCCTCCGGTGCAGATCGATCTGGGTGCGGGCGCCGAGGTTTGGGTGGGCGGGCAGAAGGTGTTGCCGGCCAATGTCCTATACCAGGGGCGCTCTAGCTCCGCCGGCCAGGATCAGATCAACTTCGTGATCCCGAACAACCCGGGCTGCTACGTGCCGGTGTTCGTGAAGGTCGGCAACGTGGTGAGCAACACCGTCAGCATGTCCATTTCAGCCAATGGCGGGATGTGCTCCGACGCGCTAAGCTTCTCGGACCTGGATCCGAACTACGTGAAAGCGCACGGGCTGAAGCAGGGTTACGTGAGCGTGAACTGGAGCACCATGAAGGTGCCGGTCATCGGCAACATGGTATCCAGCAGCGCATCGGGGACGTTCTATGGTTACGACTGGGCCCGGTTGTCGCAGAGCCACGGCCAGTTCGGCGTCTCCGTCTATGGTGCGTGCACTGTCATGACCTTCCGGGGCGACCAGGGATCCACCGCCGACCCCGTGGCTCCCGATCCTCTGGACGCGGGTAACCTGACCCTGACCGGCCCGGACAGCGCGACCAGAGCGTTCACGAGCTCCACGAAGGGATCCTACTCCATCGCCTCTCTGCCGTACACCACCAGTCCGTCGGGCAATTTCACCGTGACCGGGCAGGGCGGCGCCAACGTGGGGGCGTTCACCTCCACGCTGACCCTTCCGCAGGCCTTTGTCTGGAGCAACGTGGACGCCATCACCCAGGTGACCCGCGCCAGTGGCGTGACCATCAACTGGACCGGCGGCGCGGGCATGGTCAGCATCATGGGGATGTCGATCATCGAATCGCCCCAGTCGGCTGGCGCCATGTTCCTCTGCCTTGAGCAGGCATCCAAGGGCGCCTTCACGGTTCCGCCCGCTGTGCTTCTGGCGCTCCCGGTATCGGCGACCTCGGATGGCGTGCCCATGGGCAGTCTCATGGTCTCGGACCAGGCCGCCAAGTCATCCTTCAATCCCAACCCGCCCAGCGGCTTGGACATCGGCAGTTTTTCCGCCACGTTCGCCACCATCAAGACGCTGGGATATAACTAGGCATCGCGGGGTGAACCCGCCCGCCGGACCGGTGCATTCTGTCTAGTAACCTGCTAGACCGAAGTTCCTGAGCCTGCCGTAGCATTACTCCCGTCGTTGGAGCAAGTTGGCCTGCAATTCGAGTTCCATGTGTAGCCACTAAAATGGTCTCGCCAGACCTTGCAATCTGAATGC
>Ga0187878_1000729_pt1 | contig 35279 bp, 31 predicted proteins | sample June2016WEW_17_1_FD_132979 | JGI IMG/M metagenome (GOLD analysis project Ga0187878, IMG submission 132979) | Peatland microbial communities from SPRUCE experiment site at the Marcell Experimental Forest, Minnesota, USA - June2016WEW_17_150 | ecosystem: Environmental > Terrestrial > Soil >... | reverse complement strand
CTTGCCCTCCTTGTGGGCGGCGTCTGGCGAAGCTCCAGCCAGGGAACGATTCGCCAACGTCCCATTATAGGAGGGCTTTTCGTTTCACTATCGCAGGGCTAAAGTTGTCTTGGACAAGAGTGGTTCAGTATACACCCAGCCGCCATCCCTTGATCCTGCGAGTTGCATTTCTTGGGTGTGCACCTCCGGAGCGTCTTCATCATGTTGAAACCCGCATGAATAAAGGCGTCGGAGGCCCTGAAGACGTGATCAGTAACTACTCAAAACGGAAATGTGGTCTCACTGCTTGTCCTGAACCACCTTCATGCTCATCTCGCCCTGCGGGCCGGAAAGCGTCCGGATCACCGTGAGCGTCTTGCCGTCCTCGCTCAAAGTCCACTTATCCTTGATTGCGAGTTCGCCGTTCTCGGTGCTGGCCTTGGACTCGACCATCAGAACGTTGCCCTCCCAGTGGGCCTTGCTCTTCATAGTGAACGGGCCGAGCTGGTTGGTGGTCTCGGCGCCGTCGGTGGAGAAGTTCAGCTCGAAGGTGCGTTCGCCCTGCTCCCCCACCTCGGTCCCGGCCACCTTCAGGCTGGGGTCCTTGTGGTCGATCTTGGAGGAGGCGCTGTTGGGCGCCGGCCGTGGGCCGAAGTCGCTCTTGGCCAGGTTCACCTTCCAGGCGCCGCTGAAGTTCGGCGGGGCAGCAGCGAGTGCTACAGCCAGGGAAGCCGGGATGAGGACGGCCAGCAGCTTGAATCCGCGTCGTGCCATTTGGTATTCCTTTCCGTATCATGCCTCGGTCATCGAAGCCTGAACCACCTATGGTATCGGAGAAGGCGGTGGTTGAGTGGCTGCTCGAAGACGATCCTTCGATCCGCTGGCAGACCATGCGCGACCTGCAGGGCCGCGGCGAACGCACCGTGACGCGCGAACGCAAGCGCGTGGCCCAGACCGGCTGGGGCGCGCGTCTGCTCCGGCTTCAGGACGCCTCCGGGCAGTGGGGCGGCGGTGTGTACACGCCGAAATGGACCTCGACCACGTACACGCTGCTGGTGCTGCGCGGCCTCGGGCTCGCGGCCGGCAGTCCCCAGGCGCTCAAGAGCTGCCGCCTGCTGCTGGACCAGGGCCTCTACATGGATGGCGGGATCAACTTGGGCTGGGGGCGACGTCCCAGCGAGACCTGCGTCACCGGCATGGTGCTGTCGGTATCGGCGCACTTCGGGCTCGAAGATGAGCGGCTGGAGCGGCTCGCCGCGCACCTGCTGGAGCAGCGGATGACCGACGGCGGCTGGAACTGCCGAGCCTGGCGGGGCGCCACGCACAGTTCCTTCCACACCACCATCAGCGTGCTCGAGGGCCTGCGGGATTACGAGCTGCTGAACCCGGAGTCTGCGCCACGGCTCCGGGAGGCGCAGGCGCGCGGCCGCGAGTTCCTGCTGGTGCACCGCCTGTTCCGCGCGCATCGCACCGGCGAAGTGGTCAAGCCCACGATGCTGCGGTTCGCGTTTCCGCCGCGCTGGCACTACGACGTGCTGTGCGCGCTGAAGTGGGCTAGCGTCCTGTCCCGCTCTGATTCTGACAACGCACCGCTCCCTTGCGGTCGCGGCTCGGCTAGGATGTCCCGTACTTGCGGGCGCTTACCGAGCCGCGCGCGCAAGCAAGCGGAGCGGGCTACATTTTCAGGGTGAAGTTGACGTCCACCAAGGCCTCGACTTCGACGGGTCTGCCATTCAGGAGGGGTCGCTGGTAGACCCACTGCCGCACCGCGTCCATGGCGGCCGGAACCAGCAGCGGATGCCCGCCGATCAGGGTCACGGTGTGGATTCTCCCATTGGTTCCGATGACGACTTTCAGGCGGACGGCGCCCTGGACGTGAGCCTGCCTGGCCAGCTCGGGGTAGACCGGAATCACGTCGTTGATCCGCTTGAGACGGAACCCGTGCTCGCCCTCTGGTATCTTCTGGGGCGGCTGCTGGACCGGCGGCGGGACGACGACCGGGGGCGGCTCGGGCGCAAGCGGTTGGATTTCGCTACTGACCGGAGCCACCGGGACGGACACGGCGATGGCAGGTTGCGCCCGCTCGGGCCGCGAGTAGAAGTAGCGGCCGGCGAGCGCCGCCACAACCAGCACGGGGGTGGCGACCATCACGCGCTTGACCCGCCAGCGAAGCTTGGCGGTGGGCGTCGGCCGGGCCAGCGTGCCGATGTCCGCGGAGGCCGGCACCAGCAGGATCTCGGGCAGGTCGGGAAACGGGTTCTCGGCCATGGCGCTGCCGGCTCGCTTGCGGAGCGCGGCCCAGAGTTCCTTGATGAATTCCGTGCAACTGGGATAACGGGCCGCGGGATTCTTGGCCAGCGCCTTGTGGAATACCGCTTCGACGTCCGGGCCCAGTTCCGCATTCAGGGGCGCGGACGAGGCGGGCGGCTCACTGAGGATCTTGTAGAACAGGGCGCTGAGGGTGTCCGCCTCGAACGGACGCCGTCCGGTGAGCCCCTCGAAGGCCGTCACCGCCAGGGAGAACTGATCGGTGCGCCCGTCCACCGGCTGCCCCTGGAGTTGCTCCGGCGACATGTAGGACGGGCTGCCGACGGCGATTCCGGTCTGGGTCACCAGCGGCGATGCGATGGTTTTGGCAAGCCCGAAGTCGCTGATCTTGGGCGTGCCGTCCTCGTGGATCAGGATGTTGGCCGGCTTGATGTCCCGATGGACGATCCCCTTGGAGTGGGCGAAATCCAGGGCCGCTGCCGCGTAGTAGAGCGCCCGCACCAGCACTACAGGGTTGGGGCGGGCGTTGCTCTCGAGCAGCTTGGCCAGCGACGGGCCGCGCACGAGCTCCATCACCAGGTAGGCCAAATCGCCCTGCTGGAGCAGGTCGTAGACAGCCACGATATTGGGGTGCAGCAGCAGGCCGGCGGACTGCGATTCCCGCCGCAAGCGCTCCCACAGCGCTTGCCGTTCCGCGGGGTCGGTGAGTTTGTGCAGGTGGACGGTCTTGATGGCCACGGGACGGCCGATCACGGGATCGAAAGCCTGGTAGACCACGCCCATGCCTCCGCGCCCCAGTTCGCCCAGCACCTGATAGCGCCCGATTGGTTCCATCTCTGTATATAGATGCTGCCGCCGCCGCCCGCGCACCCCGTTTTGTCTCTATCCTGTAGGAGGGGGGCATGCGGCCCCCAAAGCGCCCATGATCCTGCGAAGCTCCCTGTTGTTCCTCTCCAGACGCAAAGCCCTCCGCCGTTGGATGGAGACCTCGGCCCTGGTGCGTCCCCTCACGGCGCGATTCGTTGCCGGCCAGACTCTGGAGGAGGCGCTGGGCGTGTGCGCCCGGCTGGAGCGCGACGGCGTGATGATCACCCTCGACCGGCTGGGCGAGAACGTCACCTCTCTGGAAGAGGCGGAGGTCTCCCGCGAGGGCTATATCGAGGCCCTGCGCCGGATCGCCGATCTGGGTTTTGAGGCCAGCGTCTCGATCAAGCTGACGCAGTTCGGCCTGGATTTGTCCGAGGATGCCTGCCGCGCGAACGCCGGCCGCCTGGTGGAGGAAGCGCGCCGGTTGGGCCGGGTGGTGGAGATCGACATGGAGTCCAGCGACTACGTCGACCGCACGCTGCGGCTGGTGGTCGAGCTGCACGAATCCTTCGGCAACGTGCGCTCGGTCATCCAGGCGTACCTTCACCGGAGCCAGAAGGACGTCGAGCGGCTCTGCGAGAAGCGGGTGCCGGTGCGGCTGTGCAAGGGCGCGTACCGCGAGCCGGCCTCGGTGGCCTTCCGGCGCAAGGGCGAGGTGGACGAGAACTACGTGCGGCTGATGAAGACCCTGCTGGAGCGCGGCAACTACCCGGCGCTGGCCACGCACGACGAACGGATCATCAGCGAGGCGCAGCGCTTTGCCGCCGCCGCGGGCATCGGGCCCGAGCGCTTCGAGTTCCAGATGCTGTACGGCATCCGCCGGGATCTGGAGCGCCGGTTTGTCGAGGAGGGCTACCGGCTGCGTCTCTACGTGCCTTACGGGCAGGCCTGGTACCCGTACTTCATGCGGCGTCTGGCCGAGCGGCCGGCCAACCTGTTCTTTCTAATGCGAAACCTCGTGCGCGGCTGAGTAGGGTCAGGCTCCGCCTTGTTCTGGTCGAATGCCCGGGAACCAAAGGCGGGCCAAAGTTGTCCAATCAGTATGCGGTATTGGGCCTACCTGGCGGCCAAGCTGCTGGCGGTGGCCTTGGGTCTGCGCTACTTGTGGCTGGGCATTGCCCTGTGGGTGCCCAAGCCGCGCATCTATCGAAATCACGTCTTCGGCCATGACCTGACCTGGACCTTCGTGACCGGGCTGTTCTTTCTGATCTGCTGTGGCGCGGTCTACCTGTGCGTGCTGGAACAGCGCTATCGCTGCCGGGTCTGCCTGCGCCGGCTCCGCATGCCGGTCGCCACCGGCTCGTGGGGGCAGATGCTGCAATTCGGGCGCCCCCGCGTCGAATACATCTGTCCGTTCGGCCACGGCACCCTGAAGGTGCCGGCGCTCCAGATCTCCGGAATCGAGGCCGCGGACTGGGAACGGCACGACGACGACATCTGGAAGGAGCTGGCGGGGAACGGGGAAGACCGGCGGTGAGGGCCTGCGGTCCGGGGACGTAACGGGAGGTGGGCCCCGCAAGAGAGAGCGGCGCCGCCACTCGGTGAGCCGGACGGGGGAGCCGCTGGTTCGTGAGAGAATGAAGAGGAGTGGCGGTGCGGATACAGGTCCGTCGGCGGGCGTTAGGGGTGCGGATTCTCCTGCATCCGGTGGGGAGGATTGTCGTTGGCACGTGCTTGGGTTTCCTGCTGGTGCTGCTGGGCGTCTGCACGTTCTATTACGTCAAGTACTCCCGCCTGATCGAGCGGAAGCTGCGCGCGGGTCCCTTCCAGAGCACCTCGATGGTGTTCGCCGCGCCGCGGGTGGTCTCGACAGGCGACGAACTCTCGGCCGCGGAGATCGTGGCCCAGTTGCGCCGCAGCGGCTATGGGGATTCCAGTGGCAACCGGATGGGCTGGTACCAACTTCGCCCCGACGGCTCGCTGGCGATCTTCCCCGGGGCCGACTCGTACTTCGACGACGAGGCCGGGGTGGTGAAGTTCAGCCAAGGCCGGGTATCGCGGATCATTTCGCTGCGCGACAACACCGAGCGCGCGCAGTACCTGCTGGAGCCCGAACTGGTCACCAACCTGTCGGACAGCAGCCGCGAGAAGCGGAGGCTGGTGAAGTATGCCGACATCCCCAAGGTGGTGGTGGACGCGGTGGTCTCGGCCGAGGACAAACGCTTTTTCCAGCACGCGGGGTTCGATCCGCTGCGCGTGCTCAAGGTCGCCTATCAGGACCTGAAGGAAGGGCGCATCGAGGCCGGCGCGTCCACGCTCAGCATGCAGGTGGCCGGCATGTTCTGGCTCGATCGGCGGCAGAGGACCTGGAGACGCAAGGCCGCCGAGGTGCTGATCACCTTGCAGTTGGAGCAGAAACTCTCCAAGGAGGAGTTGTTCGAGTTCTACGCCAATCAGGTGCCGCTGGGCCAGCGGGGCAGCTTCTCGATTCACGGGTTCGGCGAGGCCGCCCGGGCGTATTTCGGCAAGGACCTCCAGCAGTTGTCGCTGGCTGAGGCGGCCACGCTGGCGGGATTGATCCAGCGGCCCAGCTATCGCAACCCTTACCGGCACCCCGATCGTGCGCGAGAGCGCCGGAACGTGGTGCTCCAGATGATGCGCGAGAACGGGTACGTCGGGGAAATCCAGTACCGGCAGGCGCTGGAGGAACCTCTGAAGCTGACCGCCGCGGAGATGGAATCCACCGAAGCGCCCTATTTCGTCGATCTGGTGAACGAGGAACTGCAAAGCGAGTTCGGGGATTACGACTTCCAGACCAGCACCTACCGGGTCTACACCACCGTCGACCTGAACTTGCAGCGGGCGGCCTCGGAGGCGGTGCGCATCGGGATGCAGGAAGTCGACCGGCAGCTCAGCCACCGGCGCTGGCCCAAGGGGCAGAAGCCGCCCGAGGCGCAGTGCGCGCTGGTGGCGCTGGATCCGGAGACGGGAGCGGTGAAGGCCCTGGTGGGCGGGCGCGACTACGGCGCCAGCCAGTTGAACCGCGCGCTGGCCAAGCGCCAGCCAGGATCCGCCTTCAAGCCGTTCGTGTACGCCGCGGCGCTGAATACCGCGGTTACGGGGGGCAGCCAGATTCTGACCCCGGCCACGGTGCTCATGGATGAGCCGACCACGTTCTGGTTCGACAGCAAGCCATACGCGCCCACGAACTTCAAAGACGAGTTTCACGGCCAGGTCACGTTGCGCGAGGCCATCGCCAAATCGCTGAATGTCCCCACCGTGAAGCTGGCCGAGATGGTAGGCTACGACACGGTCGAGAGCCTGGCCAAGCGCGCCGGAATGAACCTGAGCATCCGGCCCACCCCAGCGATCGCCCTGGGGGCTTACGAAGTCACCCCGATCGAGGTGGCAGGGGCATACACCATTTATGTGGATCAGGGGCAGTACGTGAAGCCCAACTGGGTCAGCCTGATCCGCGACCGTCAGGGCACGGTGCTGTACTCCCACAAGCCCGAACGCCGGCAGGTGCTGGACCCGCGCGTGGCCTACCTTATGGTGAGCCTGCTGGAGGAGGTGCTGCGCGACGGCGGAACCGGGGCCAGCGTGCGGCCGCGGGGTTTCGTCCTGCCGGCGGCGGGCAAGACCGGAACGTCGCACGATGGCTGGTTCGCGGGGTTCACTTCCAGACTGTTGTGCGTGGTCTGGGTGGGATTCGACGACAATCGCGAATTGGGTTTGGAGGGGGCGCACTCGGCACTGCCGGTCTGGACCGAGTTCATGAAGCGCGCCCATCAGTACCGGGAGTACCGCAACGTGAGTGAGTTCCAGGCCCCCGATGGGATCGTGAGCGTGGAGGTGGATCCGGTGACCGGGCAACTGGCCACGGCGGCCTGCCCTATCACGCGAACCGAAGTGTTCATCTCCGGGACCCAGCCCGTGGAGAGCTGCCGGCTGCACGGCCGCGTCGGCGGCACGCGCGTGGCGTCCTGGGAGAGCCCGGCGCCCCCCCAACCGCCTCCCGTCGCTCCCGCCCCCGCTCCCCCGGGGGTGGCCAAGGCGCCGCCGCCCGGCGGCCAGCCCGCTTCGGCGCAGCCGCGCCCGCCCCAGCAGGGGGATGCGCTGCCGCAGCCACAGCCGCAGCCGGGGCAAAAGGAGAAAGAGAAGAAAAAAGGATTCTTTGGGCGCATTCTGGGTGTGTTTAAATAGGCATGTAGCTTGTGGCTTGTGGCCTGTAGATTCCGCGCCGCCGCACCTGTTCCGGCACTGGCGAAGCGCCGGCGCGGCGGTTTGGATCCATAGGTCGCCAGCCAGAAGTCGCGAGCCCGCGCAAGGAGGTCAACCATGATATCCCAGAGGTGTGTGCTCATCGCTCTGGCCGTTTTCCTTCTCATTCCCGCGCTTTGGGCGCAGCCGGCGCCCGAGGCGGCCAAGCCTCTCGCACCCGAGGCCACGGCGGCCCCGCAGCCCGAACCGCTGACGCCGGAAAAGCGGGGCGACATTTACATGGCGCGGAAGGCGTACCGTGAAGCGATCGAGCAGTACAAACAGTGCCCGCAGACCGCCGTCGTGCTGAACAAGACCGGCATCGGGTACCACCAGTTGACGGACCTCGGCTCGGCGAAGAAGTATTACCAACGCGCGATCAGAAAGAACCCGAAGTATTCCGAGGCGGTGAACAATCTGGGCACGGTCTACTATGCCGTCAAGAGTTACCGGAAAGCGGTGGTGCAGTATCAGAAGGCCATTGACCTCTCCCCGAACTCCGCTTCCGTTTACAGCAACCTCGGCACCGCCTACTTCGCGCGCAAGCAGTACAAGGAAGCCGCCGAATCCTACCAGAAAGCCATCGCGCTGGATCCGGATGTATTCGAGCACCACAGCACGTACGGTGAGCTGCTGCAAGAGCGAAACGTGGCGGAGCGCGCCAAGTTCCACTACTACCTGGCCAAGACCTTCGCCCAGGCGGGGAACGCCGAACGCGCGATCCTGTACATCCGCAAGTCCATCGAGGAGGGATTCAAGGACCGCAAGAAGTACCTGGAAGAGCCCGAGTTCGCGGCCTTGCAGGAGCTGCCCGAGTTCAAGGAAGTGATGGCACTCGAACCCCGTGTGCTGTAAATCCTGGAACCGGCGCGCCTGCCTGCTTCCGCTTTGGGCGCTGCTGTGCGCGTGCTCGGGGGACCAGCATGCGACGCGCAAGCTGGCGGTGCTTCCGTTTGAGAATCTGTCGGCCAGCCGGGAGCTCGATTGGGTGGGCCGGGCGCTCGCCGAAGTGGTGACGGCGCAGCTTACCGGGAGTCCGGAGATCGAGCCGGCGGTGGCGCCGGGGTTGCGGGAGGCTGCAGGTTCGGGCGCCACCGGCATCGTTCACGGGTATTACTCGATGGCAGCGGGGCGGTTGCGCGTCGAGGCGGTGGTCGAGAACACCGCCACGCGGCGGGCCGCGAAAACCGCCTCGGCAGCCGGCGCGCCAGGCGGCATCCTGGCGCTGGCCGACGCCGTGGCGCGGCAACTCGATCCCCAGGCGCGCCGGTTCAGCACCGCCAGCGAGGCGGCGTTGCGGGCGTACGTCGAGGCGCTGGGCGCGCGGGAGCCCGCCGGGGACTTCGAGCGCGCCGTGTCCGCCGACCCGAACTTCGGCGCCGCGTACCTGGCCTGGGCGCAGTGGCTGGTGGCGCGGGGCGAGCGCGCCCGGGCGCGGCAGGCTGTCGCGGCCGGGTTGGGAAGGGGAGCCGGGATTCCCGAGGTGGAGCGGGCGCGGCTCGGGGTGCTGGCCGCGGCGCTCGACGGAGACCGCGTGGCCGAGCGCCGGGCGCTGGCTGGCCTGGCGCGTGCGACCCCGGCCGACGCCTCCGTCTACGAAAGGCTGGCGGCGATGGATCTGGCGTCGCGCGCCTACCCGGCCGCCGTCCGGTGGTACGAAAAGGCGCTGGAGCGCGAGCCAGACAATGTCGCACTGCTCAACGAGACCGGCTACGCACAGGCCTACGCGCGAGATCTCGAAGCGGCTACGAAAAGCCTCTCGCGCTACCGGGACCTGCGGCCGCTGGAGGCCAACCCGCTCGACTCGCTCGGAGACGTGCACTTCTACCTGGGCCAGTTTTCTCGCGCCGAAAAGTACTACCTGGAGGCCTACGCCAGGGACGCGTCCTTTCTGTCGCGCGCGGAGCTGTACAAGGCCGCGTGGGCGCGCCTGATGGGCGGCGATCTGAAAGGCGCCGACGAAGCCTTTGCCAAGTACCTCGAGGCCCGGCGAGGACTCAACGACCTTCTGGTCCCGTACCGCAGGGCGCAATGGGAGTACCTGACCGGCCGCCGCAAGCAGGCCATCGCGCGCCTGGATCAGGTGGTCCAGGCTCCGCAGACGGCGCTGGCTTCGCTGGCCGCGGCACAGTTGTCGATCTGGCGGCTCGAAACCGGGAATGCGGCGCAGGCGCGCCAGGATGCGCTCCGGGCCGGGCCGGGGCACCCGCTCTCGGGCGCCTGCCGGTTGTGGACCGAGCCGCCCGCTTCAGCTTCCGAGTGGGCCGTCCGCGCCGAGCGTGCGTTCCCCGAAGCGTCCCAGGCCGGCCTGAGGCAATACGCGCTGGGCTATGCGCTGCTGTTCTCGAAGCATTTCCCGGAAGCGGCGGTCTGCTGGACCAAGCTGTACCAGCAGACGCCGCCCGGCTCGCCGGATCCGGTGGAGGTTCAGCTCGCCTGGGCGCTCGTCGAAACCGGCCGGTTCGCACCGGCGGAGGAACTCCTGGCGGCGAATCCCATCCCGGATGCTCTCCGGGAGCACCCTTTCCTGTCCCTGAGTTTTCCCCGCGTCTTCTTCTTGCGCGGAGTGCTGCTGGAGCGACAGGGCCGACGGCAGGAGGCCCGCGCGAACTATGAGATGTTCCTGCGCCTCTCGGGCGATCTGCCGGCGATCTTCGGGGAAGAGCGGCGCGCCCGCGAAGCGCTGGGACGGCTGTAGCCCGCCCTTCTCGCACAAGATCTACTGCGGCGCGCGACGATCCCAGGTCTACTTCGTTGCGCTCGGGCGACGTCCTCGGCCCGTTAGCGGGCCTCCGGGCGTCGCCTCTCGCCCGCCTCGTATCCACGGGCTCCTCACGCGCCTCGTCACGATCCTGCGTGAGAAGGGCGGGCCAGTGTCCTGTCCCGCTCTAATTCCGACAACGGACCGCTCCCTGGCGGTCGCGGCTCGGCTATGATGTCCCGTACTTACGGGCGCTTACCGAGCCGCGCGTGTCAGCAAGCAGTCAGGAGTTACGCGGGACAGGACACTAGCATTCTCATGACTGCCATCAACGCCGGGCACAGGCCCCCGCTGAACACCAAGATCAAACGCTTTGTGCGGGGGTACCGCACAACCGTGCCGTTCGCGGAGGGAATCCGCCGGACACTGGCCTGGTTTGACGCCGATCCGGCGCGGAAGCAGATCGACGAGCGGGGGAGGCGCGAGGCGCTCCGCTGTTTCCAGTCCCGAGCGCCCGCTTACCGCAGCGCCACCGAATAGACGGTGTGCAGCAGTACGGGCCCCAACAGGCCGGATGGCAGCAGCGGCGAATCGGCCCGGAACTTCGTGATGTTGGTGCGCGTGAGCCGTTGCTCCGGCGGCAGAAGCTGATCGCCGATCAGCCGGTTGGGCCAGAAGTTGGTGACGTCGATCTCGAGGTGGTTCTCACCGGCGCGCACGGCCGAACCCGCCGGCACGCGGAACGGTTTCTTCCAGAGCACACCAAGGTCGCGTCCGTTCAGCCGCACGCGGGCGAGTTCCCGCACGTCGCCCAAGTCGAGTTCGAGCAGGCGTCCGGGGGCCAAGTCTTCAGCGGTCAGACGGAAGCTGGTGGAATACTTCGCCGTGCCGGAGAAGTATCGAATTCCCGGATTGGAGTTCTCGGTCCACGAACGCAGGCCATCGAACACCACCCGTGCCGGGGCGCCCCATCCGGGCGCGAATTCCACTGTCCATTCCGGGCCGAGGACCTTCGGTTCCGGCAACCGCGGAACTTCGGCGGTGAGGTTCTCGCCGGTGCTCGTCCTGACGGTAAACCGGCCGGCGGCTCCGCTTTCCAGGCGGCCCTCGGCCAGCCGGATCCGGTACGGCGCCGATGCGGGTGTGACCTTCACGGCGTGCCTGCCGGCGGGCCTGCGAAACACGACGAAGACGGAGCCGTACGGTTCGAGACGGAGCGGCATCCGGGTCCTGGCGTCGTTGGTGAAATCGTACTCGACAGCGGGCTCGATCTCACCGTTTTCAGGACGCCACAACTCGGGCGTTCTGCCGGCCACCCGCAAGGTAACCAGAGCGTTGACCTGCTCCGGCCGCGTGTTACGCACGAAGTAGATGTCGGTGCCGCCCGCCTGCCGGTGCACGTAGTCGAGCGAAGCGTTCGGACATTCGAGATCGGGCGGCACTCCGAGCGAGGCGAGCAGCTCCCTGGCCGTAGAGCCGCCGCGGACGCGCAGCTCGCCCGTTCCCCACAGTTCGCCGGCGATGGCGCGGACTTCGCGGTCATCGGCCAATCCTGTGGCGCGCACCGGTTTGGTCCCCAGGACGACCGCGCCCTCGCGCACCAGCCTGCGAACGGCACGGAGCGCCTGGAGGGAAATGCCGGCGCGGTCCGGCAACACCAGGATGCGGTAACTCACGCCTTCCGGCAGCACGATCCGGCCGTCGCGAACCTTCATCCGATTGACAAGCACATTCTCGTCGGTGACGTCGTAGTCGTAGCCGGGAAGCACCCGCGCCGGATCGAAGCTCTTAAGCTGGACGAAATTCGGGACGTGGTCGCCGTAGTAGTAGGCCACGTCGGCAACAGGCTGCCCCTGTTGCAGCAGGAACTGCGTCCGGTTGATGTAACCGAGGAAGGCGCCCGCTTCGTTCCACCAGGTCACATTCGGATTTAGGTGAGTGCCGGCGAAATACTCCTGCCCGGGCAGGCCTGCCTCTTTCGGAGAGGAAGTGAACGTGTGCCAGATCAAACGGTTGAGCCCCTCGCAGACGGCTCGATCGAAGGACGGCTTCAGGTTGTCCCCGATCGACTCGTCCCAGTGCGGGCCGATGCTGGTCGGGCCCTCCGCGGCCACGATCTTTCGGCCATAGATGTGAGCCGCGCTGGAGGCCTCCTTGACGAAGAACCGATCTTCGTCCCGGATGCGGTGGTTCGCCGATCGCGCCCAGAATTCCGTCTGGGGGAAGGCGCTGACTCCCAGTGTTTCCAGAGCGTCGATGGGGGCGCCGTGCGGGCCGCCGGATTCGGGATGGATGCCCAGGCCGCGCCGCGAGGCCAACTCCGCGAACACGGCGTAGTGCTGGCTGATAATCAGGTCACCCACCGTGCGTCGAAAATCGTTGAGGAACCGGGCGGTGGTCTCGCGGGTGTCCACGATGCGGCCGGCGATCACGGGCAGGTATCCGAGCAGCTCGTAGCCGCGCCGCGTGCGGAACTCCTCCCGGAACCGGGGGGTCCAATTCATGCCCCCGAGCTCCCAACTGTCGGTCGCCAGGTAGCGAAGCGTGCGGCCGAGGTAGGGGCGAGCGTCGTCGAGCAGCGGGTCGACCACTTCTCGCCAGTACTGTTCGAAGGCAGTGCGGTCCATGTAGTCGATGGCCAGACCTTGCCAGGCCCCACTCGAAGTGGAGGTCACGGCGCCGGAATTGGTATAGCCGATACGCAGGATCTCCCAGGTTCCTTGCGGCGCCTTCCAGCGAAGCTGGCCATCGGGCGACATGGCGGCGGTGAGGTCCAGCACATCCTTGGCGCCGGTGTCCTCCTCGCCCGGCGTGGAGACGCCATCTTCGAGCAGCGGCGTGGTGACGGGCACGGAAAAGCCGGCCTCCTCGGAAGCCGTCTTGATGGAGAGCTGGCGGATGGGACGGCGCGCGCGTGCGGCGCCTTTCTCGCCCGGCAACTCCTGGCCGTTTCGCAGCGGATAGGCCAAGACCGCGATGTCCCGGTAGAAGCCCTTGCGGGCGCGCGGCGGCGCCAAGCGCCGATTGAAATCCGCGGGGCCTTCCACAACCGCTCGCGACCAGGCGAGAAGCTTGGCTCCCTGGGCCGGGGTGACCATGGGGCCGCCCAGGTTCCAGCCGCTCTGAATGGTGAGCGTGATCTCCAGATCCAGCCGCGCGGCCTCCTTGAGCGCGTGGCGATAGAGCACGCGCCAAGCCGGAGAGGCGAAGGTGGGGCCTGGGGATACCCTGCGATTGTTCCGCTGCCCCGAGCCATCGGCGTCCACCAACAGCGCGCCGCCGAAGCCCTTCGCCTTCATCTGCTCGAGGTCACGCGTGATCGCGGCCGTGGTGGTGTTGCCGTTCAGCCACCACCAGTAACAGCGCAGCCGCGCCTCGGCGGGCGGGTCGGCGAAGCCCGCCGCCAGCGGGTCTGGTCCTCGCCAGAAGCAGGAGGCAACAAATGTTGCCAGGAGAACCGCTCCACCGCACCACCAGCGGGCGGCAGTCAGAGGGCTGGCCATTGGCTTGGAACACTCCTCAGGAAGTCGAACGCCTTGCCGGGTAACAGCGGCAGCCGCCCCCTCCCCATGCTAGCGGAGAGGGCGGCCGCCGCGCGACTTCAACAATTCAGCTTCAAGGCTTGCTCTGAAGCGTCAGAAGTTTAACTTCAACGCAAGCTCCACGATACGCGGGTCGTTGACCTGTCCGAGGCCGATCACTCCGCTAGTGGTGTTCGGTCCTCCGAAGATCGGGGTATTTGCCAGGTTATAGGCGTTGGCGCGGAACTGCAGCCTGGTTCTTTCGTGGATCTGGAACGTCTTGAACAACGAAAGGTCCATGGTCGTGGGAACCTCGGTGCGGACGCCGGGCAGCACAGTGCTCAACGTGCGCAGCGTGTACGGCGGCGTCTGGATGAAGGCCACCGGCTGGCTGGCGTCGGTGCAGTTTTGCCGCACGCCCGAGGTGTTCACGGTGCAGGTGTTGAACCAGTGCTGATACGTCCGGTTGTCCAGCTTCGGGTTGATGCCGGTGGAGAACACGCCGCTCTGCCCGCCCACCAGGGACCCGTTGAGATACCGGACGATGCTATTGGCTTCCCAGCCGCCCAGCACGTTATGCAGGAACCCTTTGCGGTTCGCGAAAATCGGCAGCATATAGGTCATGCTCAAGGTGAGCACCTTGCTCGGCTCGCCGGCCTGGACGCGCGCCAATTGCGACCAATCGTCCTGATCGTTCAGATATGAGGTCTCCTGCATGATCTTGTTCCAGGTGTAGCTGAGCCGTCCCTGGAAGCCGGCCGACAGGCGTTTCTCCACCGAGACTTGCAGGGAATTGTAGAGGCTCTTCCCAATGGAGTGCGTGGATTCGGTGATGCTGCCGAACTCGGGGTACGGCACCTGCAGGTTCCAGTAGGCGATGGTGGCGTTGTTCAGGCTGGATCCCGATATCTTGCCGGCCATGGGGTTCGTCACTTGGGTCAGCAAGGTTGTGCTGGGGACCGGAATGGGGTTGTCGGGCAGGGCATAGAACGAGCGCGGCAGGGCATTGATGGCCTTGGAGACCGACAACTGCGTGGCATAGTTGCCCGCGAAAGCCACTTCCAGCAACGTCTGCCCGGGCAGTTGGTGCTGCACCGCCAGCGAGTAGTTATAGACCTTGGGAAGGGTGCGGCTGGGATCGGCGAACGTGAAGCCCTGTCCCAGTTGGGTAGCCAATCCCAGACTGCTGCCCGTAGCCGCCAGGATGCCGGTCGGGAATGGACTGCTCAGGCCGTTGGCCGGGGTCAGGTTGCTGTCGTTGGAAGCCACATAGCCGGTGTTGGCGCTGAAGCCGGTGTTCCCGCCGGTCTGGAACGTGACGGAATAATTCGTGCCGAAACCACCGCGCAGTACCGTGTTCGTGCCCAGCCGATACGACGCCCCGATGCGGGGTCCCCAGTTGTTCAGGTCCTTGACAAAGGGCAGGCGGTTGGAGCTGTCGGTGAACAGCAGGCCGCCCTTCAGAGTGAGGCCGGTCACCTGCGACTGCAACGGGTTGGTGGCGTTGAGATCGAATCCCGCGTTTTGCCGGTTGTAGCGTTCGCTCATGGGCGATTCGTATTCCCAGCGCAGCCCCAGGTTCAAGGTCAGCCTGGGGGTGACGCGCCAGTCGTCCTGCAAGAAGAACCCGGTATAGATCTGCTGGAAAGCCGAGGCGATGGTAAGGCTGTATCCACCGGCCGAAGGCCAACCGAGCAGCAGCGAAGCGAACGGATTGCCGGCAGTGGCGCTCGCGGATTGCGCATTCTGCTGTGTGAATCCGGCGTTGAAGGTGAAGGCATTGAGGTTGGAGACGGGAGTGTTGTTGTTGGCCTTCATCACGAAGACCTCGCCGCCTGCCTTAAGAGTGTGTTTGCCGATGGTCTTGCTGAGGGTTGCCGCCAGCGAATGGTCGAAGGTGGTGGTGTATTGGCTGGTGCCGGGGGTGCCGGTGCCGGCATTGCCGATGGTCCCTGTGTAGCCATTCTGGATGTTCAGGCTGGGGTAGTTCAGGTGCGGCAACTGGGAGACTGTTTGCTGCGTAAATCCCAGCTTGGTGAGGTCGTAGTTGTCGGCGTAGAGGCCCACCTGGAAGGGGTGGAAGATGAACCCGTACTTCACGTCCAAAACGGTATTGGGCGAGAGAGTATTGGTCCAATCGATGCTGCCTCCGTGGTTGTTGCGGAAGTGAAGGTAGCCAGGGCTGGCGGCGTCATTCGCCCATCCATAGGTAGGAAAGAGCTGGTGCCGGACGTTGGAGAAGCCCATCATGGTGAGCCGGTTCTTGTCGTTGATCTGGTGATCTACACGGGACGAAACCGAGTGGTACTTGTCCTGCTGCGAGTTCGGGCTGACTACGTAATTGTTGAACCCTCCGAGGTTCCCCGGAAGGTTGGGCAGCGGGAAATCGTTGATCAGCGCCTGGCCGATCTTGTTGATGCGGTCCGGGCCAATGATGTTACCCGAAAACGGCTGCCGGAGGTACTGGCCGTTGGTGAGGGTGGTGGTCAGCGGGTCGTAGATGAGGACCGGCGCGCCGGTGGAATTCACGAGGGCCGAAAAGTCGCCGCTACGCTCCGCCTGTGTCGGGTACGACGCCGTATAGGGCAGCGGGCTGGCGTTGCGGATCCACTCCATGTTGAACATGAAGAAGGTCTTATCCTTGCCGTTGTAAATGCCCGGAATACGCACCGGACCGTCGATCTCGAATCCCGGCTGGTTCCAGCGCATGACGCCGCGCTTGTTGCGGGCCGCGTTGCCGGCGAAACTGTTGGCATTCAATTTGTCGTTGCGGAAGAACTCGTACAACGAACCGTGAAGCTGGTTGGTGCCGCCCTTCAGCACCGCATTGACCACCGTGCCGCTGCTATGGCCGTATTGCGCGTCGTAAGTGTGAGTCTGGACCGTGACCTCCTCGACGGAGTCGGGCGACGGGATGAAGCCCACGTAGATGGCCGCGGAAGCGCGCTCCTCGGGGGCATTGGGAACGCCATTCAGCATGATCTGGTATTGGCTGCCGATACCTTCCGACGACATCTGGGCGGACGCGCCATCATACGGGCGGCCGAATCCGCTCGCCTGCGAAGTGGTGTTCAGCGCCGTATACATTCCCGTGGCCAAATCGGCGAGCATGTAGGTGTTGCGGCCCATGATGGGCAGGTCCCGCGCCTCCGTGCTGTTGATGGTTTGCCCCATCGACGCCGTGGCGGTTCTGAGCTGTTCCGCTTCCGCCGTGACGCTCACGCTCTCGTTGACCGCGCCCACCTCCAGCTTGAGGTCCGCTTGGACTCTGTCGCCGGTGTGCACTTCGATGTTCGCTCGCACCGCCTGCTTGAAGCCGGGAGCCGTCGCCTTTACCGTGTAGGTGCCGGGCAGCAGGAATGGAACGGTATAAACCCCGGCGTCGTTCGTGCGGGTCGTGGTGGCCGCGGACGTGCCGACGTTGCGGGCCTCGATCTCGGCGCTTGGCACCGCTGCGCCGGAACTGTCAACTACCGTGCCTGTGATGGTTCCTCGAAACTCTTGTCCCAACAGCGGGACAGCCAATAGTAGCCCGGCTGCGAGTGTGACCTGCAGCGCGGTTTTGAACGTTGTCAACAGAGACATACCTTCCTCCATAGCGAGAAATCTGGGAGAGATACCCTAAGCCGGAATTTCCACTTTGGACTCCCGAGTCCTCTTGGGTATACACTCAGCCAACATCCTTTGATCCTGCGACCTGCATTCTTTCCTCCGGGAGCCGTTTTCGCCCCCGCAAGGCACAGTTGTCGCCCTGCCGGAAAAATCCAGAAGCCGGGGAATCCTGTCTTTCCAGCGCATTCCACAAACACCGCGCCGACCCTCACCTTTCGGGACAGCCGCGCCGCTCGGATCAGTGACGGTGCCCGTAACGGTGGCCCGGAACTGCTGTGCCGGCAAGGAGGCTGCAAACAAGAGGACGGCGGCGAGTCCCCACCGGAATCCCCCTGCGAAGCGAGTCAAAATGGATATACTCACTCCTCCCACCTCAGCATTGAATATGCCTCTCAGACCGGCCCCGCAAGTGTTCCGACGTTTTTTGACGTTTGCAAACCGTTTGGAAAGGTCTATAATCTGCTTGTCTGGTAAATGGTTATCTCCGAACACCCAGTCTCACCGAGCGAAAAGCGTGAGGCGCTGGAAATGGCCCTGAACAGCGCCACCTTTGCGCGTTCAGTCCAACTCCGCGCCTTCCTCCGGTACATTTGCGAGAAGGAACTGGCGGGCCGCGCGGAGGAACTGACGGAGTACCAGATCGCGGTGGAGGTACTGGGGCGACGCAAGGACGTCAGCCCGGTGGAGGATTCCTCGGTTCGTAACCGGGCCTACGAGCTCAGGCAACGGCTGGAGAGATACTATTCGAGCGAACAGCCTCACGCCCCGGTGCGGATCCAGATACCGCGTGGGGGCTACCTCCCGTACTACACGCGGCAACCGGTGGTACCCGAGCACCCGCGGCCGGAACCACCTGTCGAAGTCATGGCCGGCCCGCCCCGAGCGACGCGGCGCTTGGGCCCCTGGTCCGTGGTGGCCATCGCGTTGGCGTGCCTGGCAGCCGGCTTCATCCTGGCCGGCTCCTGGCGCACGGGCCGGCCACGGCCGCCTTCGATTCTGCGCGAGGCTTGGGGCCCCCTGGCCGATCGTGGAGACGACTTTCTGCTCTCCATCGCCACCAACATGCACATGATCGTGCGTCCGCACATTCCGCCCTATCCGCTGCGCTACCCGGCGCCACGGGATGTATACCCCCTCTACGGTCCCCAGCGTCCGCTGCCGCCCGGTGTCGAACTGTTCATGGAGCCGGCCCAGCTTTCGGTTCCGCTGGGCGAGCTAGCAGCCGCCGTGGAACTCTGTGACATGAGAGCGGAATTTGGCGGCGGTTTCCAGATTCTGCCGGAAGCCGAAGCGCCCGTGACCGCGCTGCGCGGCCGCAACGGAGCGCTCATCGGCTCGGGAACCAACAGCCAGGCGGCGTCTATCCTGCTGCTGAACCTGCCGTTCACGATCGACTACACGCCGGAGAACCGCTTTGCCGTGTTCGACCGCCGCAAGCCCGCGGGCCAGGACCAGCTCTTCGAGTCACAGCCCATTGGGAACCCGGTCCCGGCAGTCCAGTACGGGTTGCTGACCGTGATCACCTCCGCGGATCCCTTGGGGACGCCCCGGCGCACGCTCGTGTTGTCTGGATCCGGCTCGGCCGCCGTGCAGAGCGCCGTCGAGTTCTTCTGTTCCCCGGCGGCTATGAGCCAGATGAAACAACGCTTCTTGAATGCCGGGCTGAAAGGCTTTCCGGCCACCTATCAGGTGGTGGTGCGTTGCAGAACCTCGGGCGTGCGGCTCATTTCCTATGAATATGCCGCCCACGCCCATGTAAACTGAGCGGGATGGCCCTCTCCGCGATCCGCCATCCGGCTTCTACGTGAAGGAGGCCACGTGGGGATCGTCCGGCGTGCCGGGCCGCCCCGTGCGGCTGGCCAGCCCGCCCGAAGGCGTCCCATGCGCATCGTGTTGGCGTGCGACGGCGGCTCTCTGAGCACTCGGGTCGGGTGCCGAGATCAGGTGCATGAGCGGATTCCAAACGGAAGTATTGGCTGCCGAGGAACTTAAGCAGGCTCGAGTGGATGCGTTCCTATACGCAGCGAAGGAATTGAATGCGCCACCGCTCCCTCACGGTCGCGGCTCGGCCAAGGTACCCAGCCGCGCGCGTGAGCACGCGGCTGGTCCGATGCGCAAGAATTTATGACGGCGCGTATAGCCGCAGGAGTTCGAAAGTCGTCCAGGACGGGGAGGGCCCAGGGGGGGAAACCACCGGCTCTTCAGCGTGGGCCTGTTCCCGAAAACGGAACACCGGGACGTAGGGGCCTCCAGGTATTTCCATTACGGCGGGTTCGTTCTGCCCATGGGTGAGGAAGTAGTGCTCCAGTCTCCGGCGAAGCTGTGAAACCTGGACGCGGACAATCGTATCCGCGACCGAATCGTAGCCCGCTGGCCGCCCAAAGACCGCCACGCCGATCTGGTGCTCCGAGATGGGCTCCTGCCGCCGCGCAGTCAATGCTATCCTGCTTCTGAACGCATGCGGAAGCTTCTCCTGCTGGCACTGGGACTCGCGGCGCTGGAGGGGCAGGCGCCTGCGCCGGACCATCTCAAAGACCTGTTCCGCGATCCCCCGCGCGAGTACTCTATCGAGCCGCTGTGGAGCTGGAACAGCGCGCTCGAGCGCGACAAGCTCATCTGGCAGATCGATCAGATGGTGGAGCAGGGCGTCTACGGCGCCTACATGCACGCCCGCGACGGCCTGGACCAAAGCCGCACGCCGTACTTCTCCGAGGGATTCTGGGACGGGGTGAAGACCAGCGTCGAGCACGGCGAGAAGGTCGGCTTCCGAACCTGGATCTATGACGAGGACAAGTGGCCCAGCGGGGACGCGGGAGGGCGAATCCGCGCCGCCAATCCCGAGCGCTACACCGCCATGGGGCTTCGGCACCGGTTCCAGGACGTCCGCGGGCCGGGGAAGGTCGCGCTCCAGTTTCCTGGGGCGAAGTTCGTCATCGCCGCGCGCAAGGTTTCCGAGAACCGGATCGATTCCACTACCCTCACCGACCTGACGGGCCGGAGCGAATGGCAGGTTCCCGAGGGCCAGTGGCGGATCTCGATTCTGGTACCCGCGTGGCGCCCGGTCCCTTTGCCCAACTACCTCAATCCGGACGCGGTGAAGGAGTTCATCCATAACACCTACGAGCAGTACGCCTCGCGCGTCTCACGGCACTTCGGCAAGACCATCCCGGGTTCGTTTTTCGACGAGATCTTTAACATCACGCTGGCCTGGGACCCGCTGCTCGAGGAGCGTTTTCGCGCCGCCAAGGGGTACGAGCTGAGGAAGGTGCTGCCGCTGCTGTTCGAGGACGGCGGCCCGGAAACCATCAAGGTCCGGTGCGACTACTTCGAGGAATTCACCAAGCTCTACGCGGATGCCTGGTTTCGGCAACTCGCCGACTGGTGCGGGCGGCACAATCTCAAGCTCACCGGGCACACCAACGAGGAACTGTACGACATCTACAACCAGGGCGACTACTTCCGCACCTGGCGGCTGGCACAGAAGCCGGGCACCGACAACGAGGATTTCCGCTACACCTGGCCGCGGGTGATCGGCTCCTGGAAGCCGAAGCAATTGAGTTCGGTCACGCACGTCTATGGCAAGCCGCGGGCCATGGTGGAAGCGCTCGGCGGAGCGGGCTGGACGGTCACGCTGGACCAGGCGCGCTACGGCGTCAACATGCTCGCGGTCTACGGGATCAACTCGTTCGTGTTCCACCTGTTCCACTACGCTCAGGACACGCGGGAGAGCATGGACGATTGGCCCAACTCGTGGTTCTACCAGAACCCCTACTGGAAGTACTTCAAGAAGCTGGCCGACTATACGCGGCGCCTGTCCTTCATGGGCAGCCAGGGCGAACACGTCGCCGGTATTGCGGTGCTGTATCCGGTCGAGGAGGTCTGGAGCCGGGGGATTGTGCGACAGCCGCCCGCGGAGCCGCCGGTGGTGGCGCTGGTGGACCGGCTGGCTCGAGAGCAGTTGGATTGCGATCTGGTGGACACCGACAGCCTGATCCGTTCGGTTTCCGGCGCCGAGGGTCGCGCGAAGATCGGGGCGGAGTCTTATCGCGTGCTGGTTCTGCCGGAGGTGAGAACGGTGTCGCTGGCAGCCTATCGCCGCATAGCCGAGCTGGCCGCCACTGGGCTGAAAGTGGTTGCTCTCGGAACGGCGCCGCGACACTCGGCCGAGCACGGAGCCGACGATCCGGAGGTCCTGCGGATCTCGGAGAAGCTGTTTCCCGCCGGCGCGCTGGACCGTGAGGAGCTGATTCGCTGGCTGCGCTCCGCAATGCCGCCGGATGTGCTGGTAGAGCAAGGCGACGGTCCGGCGCTGCGTTACTATCATCGGCGTGTCGGGGACAAGCAGGTGTACTTCCTGGCCAATTCGGAACGCCGGCCGGTGTCGGCGCGGATTCGTTTTGCGGCGGAGGGCGCGGCGGAGAAATGGAATCCGGAAACCGGGCAAAGCGCGCCGCTTCCCGCCGGCAGCGCTCTGAACCTCGAGTTCCAGCCCTGGGAAGCCTATTTCGTGGTCTTCGACCGTGCGGCTCGAAGTGGCGCTGCGCCCGAGCAGGCGCCCGCGACGACCGTGGAACTGGGCGGTCCGTGGACCTTCCAGATGGCGCCCGCGGAGTTGGACTATACGTGGAAGCCCGATCCCGGCGAGACGCGGGGGGAAGTGCCCGTGGCCGAGTTCCGGTTGGAGAAGGAGGATCGGCCGTGGCGCAAAATCAAAGTGGCCGATCCGCTGAACCCCGTCGAGGGCGCGGCGCGCTACCTTTCCGCATGGGATGCCGCCTGGATCACGCGATATTTCTATGCCGGGAGGCATCCGGGGGAATTGGCCGGCCGCGATCTGCGGTTCAGCAAGGAACTCGATGTTCCGTTCGAGCCGGAGTCCGCAAGGCTCGCCGTGGTCGCAGACGGGGCAGTGGAGTGCGAGTGGAACGGAACCCAGATCGCCTCGGGCAGAGGGTCGGTGTCGCTAGAGAAGCTGCCTGTCGTGGCCGGCAGGAACCGGATGGAATGTGCGGTCAGGGGCAGGGGGTATCTGCTGGCGCAAGGGGAGATTCGCGGTCCGAATGGCCGCCGGGTCGAGATCCGCAGCGGAGCGGATTGGACGGTGAGCGCGCCGGGGAAGCCGCCGTTGCCCGCCTACGAGTTTGCGTTCCCGCCCTTCGGCAGGTGGGGTGAACCGAACTTGAGCAACGCCGGGAAGCTGCTGCCCGCAGCCGGCGGGAAGATCGTGTTGCCGGAGGGGTCCTTCCTGCGGCTCAAGGTGGACCTGACCGAAGCCAGCGACGGCCTGTTGAAGCCGCTGGTGTTCCACTGCTCGAAGGCCCGCGGCAGGCTCGGCGATTGGCGCGAGCTGGGGCTGGATTGGTATTCCGGCCGTGGCGTCTACAGTACGAGCTTTCAGCTTCCGGCCGCTCCAGCCGGAAGGACGCTCACGCTCGACCTCGGAGAGCTCTGCTATACGGGAGAGGTCTGGCTGAACGGCAGGTTGATGGGCACGCTGGCGTGGCCGCCGAACCGTGTGGACATCACCGGCGCAACACGCGCGGGCAGCAACGAACTCGTGATCGTGGCCGCCAACCTGCTCGCCAACCAGATGCGTTGGAACCTGTTCGACGCGGCCATTTCCAGGCCTATGAGCCGCTGGTGGCACGACGGGAACATCCTGCGCGACACGGACAAGCTGCGCTCCGGGCTGATCGGCCCGGTGCGAATAGAGATCCGCTAACGCCCCGCCAGCCGATCGTAAAGGTGCAGGTCGTTGGTGGTGCCGAGCGAGGTGTTGTAGAGGCTCTCGAGTCCCAGCCCTTCGCGCAAGTCTTCCTCGAAGTCGTGCAGCACCTCGAGTTGCCCGGCCAGCGCGGGAACGTCGCGGCCAGCCGCGCGCCAGAACTTCTGGTAGCCGCCATCGACCAGCGCGGCAATTTCGCCTTTGACGAGCCAGCCGGCGCGCTCGATGCGCGGGCCGGAATCGATCACGGCAGCGCACCCGTTGCGGCTCGCCTTCACGCGGCCGCCGGGCTCCGGCAGCGTCTCGAAACCCGCGGCGCGCAGGGCCTCGAGCCGCTCTTCGAAGGTCGTCTCTTTGGGCTGGCGGCGGAAGAACATCGATTCCAGTATAATCCGAGGTCTGTGAGAAACTCATTTGAGCGAGCGGTGCTGGGGCGCACGGGCCTCGAGGTCGGGCGGTTGGGAGTGGCCGCATCATACGGAGTGCCCGCGGCGGCGGTCGAGCGGGCCTTCGAGCAGGGCGTGAACTACTTGTATTGGGGGAGCATGCGGCGCGGCGGGTTCGGAGAGGCGATCCGCAACCTGGCCTCCCGGCGGGACCGGTTCGTGCTCGTGATTCAATCCTATTCGCGGGTGGCCGGGTTGATCCGCTGGAGCCTGGAGCGCGCGTTGCGCGAACTCCACCTGGACCACGCGGACGTCCTGCTGCTGGGTATGTGGAACCGCCCCGTTCCGCCGCGCTTTCTGGATGCCTGCCGCGAAGTGAAGCAGCGCGGCCTGGTACGCTTCATTGGCGTATCGACCCACAAGCGGCGGCGGGTGCCGGATATCGCCAGAGGCGCCGACTTCGACGTGGTCCACTTCCGCTATAACGCCGCGCACCCCGGCGCCGAGCAGGATATCTTTCCGCACCTGCCGGCGGACAACCGGCCCGGCCTGGTCTCGTTCACAACCACAAGCTGGGGACAGTTGCTGAAGAGCCGCAAGATCCCTCGCGGCGAGCGCAAGCCCACCGGAGCGGACTGCTACCGTTACGCGCTCACGCAACCGGACGTGGATGTCTGCATGAGCGGGCCGGCGGATGCCGCGCAGATGGATGAGGCGCTGGAAGCCCTGCGGCGCGGCCCGATGGCGGAAGAGGAATTGGCCTGGATGCGGCGCGTAGGCCGCGCGATCTCCGGCAAGCCAGCCTAGACTGCGACGGCCTTGCTGGATTCCCGGGCCACCAGGTGGAACGGGATCAGCACCCGCTGGGGCGGCAGCGGCTCGGGGGATTGGAGCGTGCCGAGCAGAATTTGGGCCGCGCGCTCGCCCACCAGCGAACTGTTCAGATCGATGGTCGAAAGCGGCACCCGAAGGATGTCGGAGTAGTGCACGTTGCCGGCTCCGACCACCTCGATGTCGTAAGGCACCTCGAGCCCCGCTTCCAGGACCGCTTTGATGGCGCCCACCGCGACCGCGTCGTTGAAACACACCACGCCGTCCAGGCGGGGATTTACCGAAAGCAGCCGCCGCATGGCGGCATAGCCCTCCGAGTCGCTCGACCCGCCGCTGGCGACGTAGGCCGCGGGCGCCTTGAGGCCGTGCCGCGCCAGGGTGGCGGCGTAGCCCTTGGATCGGCCGATTCCGGTCGAGGTCTCCGGTCCGCGGATGTGCGCGATGTGGCGGCAGCCCCGCGAGATCAGGTGTTCGGTGGCCACCGCGCCGATCTCGTCGTCGTCCGCTCCGACGTAACTGGCCGTCGAGCCGGGGAAGGCCCGGTCGATCAGCACATAGGGCAGCCGGTGCTTCTCGATGCGCTGGAACAGCGCGGTCTCCTCGGGCGCTTGCGCGGAGGCCAGAATCAGGCCGTCCACCTGGGCGCAGGAGAGGAGCAAATCGATGGCCAGCCGCTCGGAATCGGCGTCTCCCTCCGAGTTCGAGATCAGCACGGTGTAGCCGCTGGGCTGCATGATCCGGGCCACGCCGCGCGCAACCTCGGCGAAGTGCGTGTCGGTGAGGTCCGGAACCACCAGACCGATGATATGAATGCGAGTTTCCACCTCGATACTCCTGTCGAAAGAGGATACCACGCGGCGCCTTCCGCCTTCTGTTAGCATACGGACGAGGGATGCCAATCCAGTTGCGGAGGAACACAGACATGAAACTCTTGAGCCTCGTCGCAGGGGCGCTGATGCTGACCATGTCCGCTTGGGCGCAGGCGGGCGGGGTGAAAGTCGCCAAGGCGGAGTTGAAGGACGCGAAAGGGCAGGCGGTGGGGGCGGCGACGTTCCGGGCCGCGCCGGACGGGATCCGGATTGCGCTGCGGCTGAAGAACCTGCCACCCGGCGAGCACGCGATCCACATTCACGACGCGGGGAAATGCGATCCGCCCGACTTCAAGACCGCGGCCGGGCACTTCAATCCGGCGCACAAGCACCATGGCAAGGACAATCCCGAGGGGCCGCACGCGGGTGACCTGCCGAACCTGACGGTGAGCGACAAGGGAACGGCCACCACCACGTTGATCGCGACCGGGGTGACCATGGGGACGGAAGCGAACGGGCTGTTCCATGAGGGCGGCACATCGCTGGTGATCCACGCGAGCCCGGACGATTATAAGACCGACCCGGCCGGCAATGCCGGTGCGCGCATCGCCTGCGGCGTCATCACGCGGTGATCCGGCGATGCCACAGGTTATTTTCTCCATCGGGGAGATCCAGGTCGAGTGCGAGTTCGGGGATTCGGAAACCACGCGGCGAATCCTGGAGGCGCTGCCCATCGAGGCCTCGGGCAACTACTGGGGAGGCGAGTTCTATTTCCCCATCCCCGTGAAAGCGCCTCTCGAGAAGAGCGCCCGAGAGGTGGTGGAGCCGGGTGCGGTCGCCTACTGGCCCCAGGGAGCCTGCCTGTGCATTTTCTGGGGCCCGACGCCGGTCAGCGAGGGCCAGGAGTGCCGGGCAGCGAGCAGTGTCAACCTGGTTGGCCGCGTGCTGAACCCGGAAGTGCTGCCGCGATTGAAGGGGCGGTGGGTCAAGGTCTATTTGTCCGCAGGCTGAAGCCTGCGCCACGGCGGAGCAGTGGCGCAGGGCGGCTCGGGCGAGTATGATGTGCGGATGTGGATCTCCTACGCTACCTGCTCTCGATCTTGATTTCGCTGGCGGTCGGACTGGCCGGGTTCGTCCTGGCCTACAAGATTTTCGACTGGCTGACTCCCGGCGTGCATTTCTCGGATCAACTAAAGGCCGATAACCGCTCGGTGGCGATCTTCCTGGCCGGGTTGTTCATCGGGCTGGGACTGCTGCTCGGCAGCGCGGTGAAATGAGACGATTGATCGCTGCTGTCGTTCTCTGGTGCGGCGCGCTGGCTGCCGCGCCCCCTGCCGAGCCGGGCTTCTGGGACCGATTCCGTTCGGCGTTGGAGGATAATCTGGGCCGGCCCTATGTGTGGGGCGCGACCGGGCTGAAGAGTTACGACTGCTCCGGCTTTGTCTGGCGCGTGATATACGACAGCGGCATTCTCATGAAACGCACCACCGCCCGGAAGCTCTATTTGTCGCTGCCGGCCGTTTCCAAGCTGGAGCAGTGGAGCTTCGGCAACATCGTGTTCTTCGACAACCTGGCGCACTGCGGCATCGTCAATTCCCGCTCGGACTTCTATCACGCCGAGTCCTCGAAGGGAACCAACTTGTCGCGGTTCGACCCTTATTGGCGTCCCAAGGTTTGCGGCGTGCGGCGGCTGGCGCAGTAGGACAGGGCTGGAGCCCTATCCTACGGGGCCAGCGCGAAGGGGCGCACCGGCGAACCGGTGCCGCCGCGGATCTTCAGCGGAGCGGCGACGAAGACGAAGGTGTAGACGCGCTCGCGGGCGAGCTCCTCGAGGTTCAACGCCTCCAGGATGTGGATGCCGCACTCGACCAACAGGTGGACGTGGACGGGCAGGGAAGGGGCGGGCGCCTTCTCGAACACGGCGGTGTCCGAGCCGGCTGCGAAAACGCCGCGCTGGCTCAGCCAGCGCGCTCCCTCGATTTCCGGCCCGGGGCCGCGCACCTCAGAGAGGTAGCGCCGCGGGTCGTTCCAGTACCGCGCCCAGCCGGTGCGCAGCAGGACGATGTCGCCGCGTTCGATCGTCACTTGCTCGGCGCGCGCGGCCGCCTCGAGGCGATCGGGCGCGATGGCGAAATCCACCGGAAGCGCCTCGACTCCCTCCGCACCGGCGATGTCCAGCAGGACACCGCGGCGCAGCAACAGGCCGACGGTGTCGATCGACAGATGGCCGATGCCGCCGGCATAGGATTGGACGCCCGCCGCCTCGACGCCGCCGTGCAGCTTGCCGCCGCGCGAGAAATGGCACAGCGCGTCGATGTGCGTGCCCAGGTGGCCCCCCATGGCCAGGGCTTCCGCGGCCGAGCTGACCTCGCCCGGCATCATGTAATCGCCGTGCTTCCGGGACAGGCTGAACAGGAACGGCGGATGCGTGGGATAGTGCGGCATTCCCACAAAATACGGCTGCGCCAGATCGTAGATCCGCGCCTCGCGAAGGAGCTTCAGCAGTTCGGTCATGTCACTGGATGGGGGCATCCTTGGCCCGGCTCCACTCCGAAAAGGACCCATCGTAAAGGCGGACGTCGTAGCCCAGATACTTGAGAACGAAGTACGTTTGGGTGGCCTGGACGCCGGCCACGCAGTAGGCGACGATAGTGCGGCCGTGGGCCACGCCGGCGGCCTGGTAGATGCGCTCGACCTCGGCCAGCGGCCGCAGGGTGGGCATCTCCTTGCTGGTGATCGTATCGGGCCAGAAGACGTTGACCGCGCCGGGAATGTGCCCCTTGCGAAACTCGGCCGGCGAGCGCGAGTCGAGGATCACGACTTTGGACGAAGGGACGTTCACCGCCACTCGCGAAAGATCGCGCATTTGTTCGAGTCCCACCACCGCATCCGGCCGGATGCGCGGCGTCAAGCGGCCCTGGCGCGCGACGGGTTCTTCCTTCGAGACCGGGCGCTGCTCGGCGCGCCATTTTTCCAAGCCGCCATCAAGCAGCGCGGCGTGCCCGCCGTGGCCGAGGTAGTCCAGCGTGAACCAGGCGCGCGTGGCGCTCAGCAGCAAGGTGTCGCCGTACAGCACAACACGGGAATAGTCGCTTACGCCGCAGCGCTCAAATAGCCGCTTGATGTCCGCTACCGGCGGCAGCTCGTTGGGGACGCCCTCGCGGGTCACCATGAGCTCGCTCCAGGGGACGAAGCAGGCGCCGGGGATGTGCCCGGCATCGTAGTGAGCGCGGTCGCGCGCAATGTGCAGCACGACCACGTTCCGGTCGTTCAAGTGGTCCGCCAGCCAGCCGGTCGATACCAGCATCTCGAGACGCGGCCCGGCGGCGGCACTCGCCGCCAGGAGTCCTCCCGCGGCCGCGAAGGCAAGCAATTTCCTTAGGTTCATAGTTTCCCTATAATAACCTGAGTCACCATGACCAATCGACGCGAGTTCCTGACCACCGCGGCGGCCGGTGCAATCGCAAGCCGCCAGATCCGCGTTGCGGCCGTCGAGCAGCCGCTGATCCGCCCGGCGACGCTTCGGCCGGGCGACACCGTCGGCCTCATCACCCCCGGCACGTACGTTTCCGATCCCGACCGCCTGGCGCTGGCGGCCCGCACCGTGAAGTTCTTCGACCTGCGGATGAAGCTGGGCCAACACGTCGGCCAGCGTCTGGGCTACCTCGGCGGAACCGACCAGGAGCGCCTCGACGACCTTCACGAAATGTTCCGCGACCCCCAGGTGAAAGCGGTGTGGGCCATTCGTGGCGGCTACGGCTCGACGCACCTGCTGGATGGTATCGACTACGGCTTGCTGCGAAGCAACCCGAAGATCTTTCTCGGTTACAGCGACATCACCGCGCTGCACCTGGCCATTCACCGGCACGCCGGTTTGGTCACCTTCCATGGCCCGGTGGTGCTAGGGGATTTCAGCGCTTACACTCAGGCCGCCTTCCGGCGCGCGCTGTTCTCCGCCGATCCGCTCGGCGCGGTGACCAATCCCCCGGAGACCAATCCGCTGCGGCCCGCGCATCCGCTGCGCACGGTGCGCCCCGGCAAGGCGCGGGGCCGGCTGATCGGCGGCAACCTGAGCCTCGTTTCCAGGACCATGGGCACGCCCTACGAGGTCGAGACGCGCGGCCGCATCCTGCTGCTCGAGGACGTGGACGAGGAGCCTTACAGCATCGACGGCATGCTCACGCAACTGCGGCTGGCGGGAAAACTCGAAGCGGCAGCCGGAATCGTCTTCGGCGAGTGCCACAACTGCCGCCCGCGGCAGTTCCAGCCGTCCTTCGAATCGACGCTTTCGCTGGGCGAAGTCCTCGACGAGATCCTCGGAAAGCTCGGCATTCCGGTGCTCTCGGGCCTAGCCTTCGGCCACACCGAGGACCAGCTTACGCTTCCTTTGGGCGTGATGGCGACGCTGGATGCGGACAAAGGCGAACTGGCCATCGAAGAGGCGGGCACCGCCGCGTAACACCGGGCTGAATTCGCCTATGTTAGACTGGCGATACTCCTCTATGGTCCAGCTTCCACGCCCAACGGACGGAGCCGCGGTGTTGTTCGAGCGCGACGCCTGCGGGAAGCCTGTTGTCCCGCGGGACGCCGCATCGATTTACAGCTTCGGAACCCTCATTCGGAAGACCGAGGAACTGCTGCTCCAGCTCTTCTCTCAGGGGCTGCTGTCGGGAACCACCCATACCTGTCTGGGCCAGGAGATTTGTGCCCTGTCGGTGGTGCGGGCGCTTTCCCATCCCGAGGATGTGGTCCTCTCGAACCACCGCAACCACGGCCACTTCCTGACGTACACGGGCGACTTTCTCGGCCTGATCGCCGAGATCATGGGGCGCGAGGCTGGCGTCTGCGGTGGCATCGGCGGCAGCCAGCACCTGGCTTTCCGCCATTTTCACTGCAACGGCGTGCAGGGCGGCATGACCGCCATCGGTGTCGGGCACGCGCTGGCGCTCAAACGTCGCGGCCAGGGCGGCATCGTCGCCGCCATCGTTGGCGACGGCACCCTGGGCCAGGGGTTGCTCTACGAAAGCCTCAACCTGGCTTCCGTTTGGGAGGTGCCGCTGCTGTTTGTGGTGGAGAACAACGGCATCGCGCAGACCACGCCCACGGCGGACACCACGGGCGGCTCGATCGTGGTGCGGGGCCAGGCTTTCGGACTGCGCGCTTGGGAACTGGACGACGCCGATCCGTCCTTCCTCGAGGACGCCGAAAGCGTGGTGGACGAAGTGCGCTCCAGCCGCAAGCCGGGATTCCTCGTCATCCGGACCATGCGCCTGGGGCCGCACAGCAAGGGAGACGACCAGCGGGATGCCGCGGAGATAGACGCCATTCGCGCACGCGACCGCCTGTCCCGCATAGGCCGCGAACTGGGCGACGACCTCCGCGGCCGCATCGACCGGGCCGCCGCCGAATTCCTGCGCGATGTCCATAGCCGGGCGCTGGCGTCGCCCGAAGCGAAGCTCCGCGGGCCGAAGCGCCACATCTTCCCGATGGTCCGACCGCTCGAGGCGGAACCGGATCGGGAGGCCGGGGCCGCCTGCTCCGTCCGGGCCTCGCTCAACCACGCTCTGGCCGAGTTGCTCGCCGGGCACCCCGAGGTCGTGCTCCTCGGCGAGGACCTGCACGACCCCTACGGCGGCGCGTTCAAAGTAACCGCGGGGCTAAGCACCCGTTTTCCCGGGCGCGTGATCTCGACCCCGATCAGCGAGGCCGCCATCGTCGGCGCGGGCATCGGTCTGGCGCTGGCGGGTTTCCGCCCGATCGTCGAGATCATGTTCGCCGACTTCGCGACCCTGGCCATGGACCAGGTCTATAATCACGCCGTTAAGTTCCCAGGCATGTTCGTCGAGATGCGCGTCCCGCTGGTGGTGCGCACGCCGAGCGGCGGGCGCCGCGGCTACGGTCCCAGCCACAGCCAGAGTCCGGAGAATCTGATGGCAGGCGTCCCTGGCCTGACGGTGGTCTTCCCGAGCCACCGCCACGACCCCGGCAGGCTGCTGCGCCGCGCCGTGCTCGACTGGGATTCCCCTACCTTCTTCTTCGAACACAAGCTGCTTTACGGGCGCACGGTGGATGCAGCCGGCTATCGCGTCCTCTGCGCCGACCCGTCCGACCCGGGCGCCGAATGGTTCCCCACGCTGGCCGGTGGCGCCGCCGCCCCGGACGTCAGCCTGGTCGCCTACGGCGATTCCGTGGCGCTGGCCGAAGCGGTGGCGGCACAACTGGCCGAGGAGGAAATCCAGAGTGAGATCGTGATCCCCTCGCTGTTGTCTCCCCCGCCTCTCGGCACCCTGGTGAACCACCTCCAGGACCGCCCCGGCATCGTGGTGGTCGAAGAGGCGCCTGCGGAGTTCGGCTTCTCCGCCGAGTTGGCCGCCGCGCTGCTGGAAGCCGGCTTTCGCGGCCGGTACCGCCGCGTGGCGCCGCCCCCGGTGCCCATCCCCGCGGCCCGCAGCCTGGAAGCCGATGTCCTGCCTTCCGAGCGCGACGTCTTCGACGCCGTGGTCGAGACGATTCTGGCGGATCTCGCTTCCGTGTCTTAGCCCCGCGCCATGCCTGTCCCTCTCCATACTCCGAGACTCAACAACAACGACGACTCGGTGCGGCTGACCCACCTGTTCGTGTCTCCGGGGGCTTACGTGCGCCGGGGCGATCCGGTGGCCGACGTGGAAACCGACAAGGCTACCTTCACCGTGGAGGCCGAGCAGGACGGCTATCTGCTGGGCTTTTGTTCGCAAACCGGCGAGAGCATCGAGGTCGGCTCGGTCCTGGCATGGATGGGAGCCAGCGCGGACGAGCCGCTGCCCATGCCTTCGGCCCAGCCCGCGCGTCCCACCGGCTCCGGCGCTCCCACGCTGAAAGCGGCGATTCTGCTGGCCCGCTACGGGCTCACCGCGTCGGAGGTCCCGGCCACCGGCCAGCGGCTGAGCGCCGTCGACGTCGAGCGCCACGCCGCCTCCCGCCAGTTGCACCGCCCCGCGCCAGCCACGCCGGCCGAGGCGGGCAGAAGGGTTCCGCTCACGCCGCCCGAGCGCGGCATGTTGCGCACCGTCGCGTGGCACAAGTCCGAGGCCGTGCCCGCCTACCTGGAAATGTCCTTCGACCCGTCTCCCTGGACCGAGTACGCGGCCGCCTTCCAGCAGAAGCATCGCCTGCTGCTCAGCCCGCTGCTGTCGCTGTTTGCCTGGCGCCTGGTGCGGATCGCCGCCGATCAGCCGGCCCTCAACGCCACCATCGTGGGAGAAGAGAAGCACCTCTACGACCACGTGAATCTGGGCTTCGTGGTGCAGTCGGGGACTCACCTGCACGTGGTGGTGGCGAGGCAGGCGGAAAAGATGGACCAAGCCGCCTTCGTGCAGAGGCTCGGCGAGCTCCAGCGCTCCGCGATGGGCAACACCCTGCGTCCCGATGAGACCTGTGGAGCCACCATCGGCTTCAGTAGCATGGCCCGCTGGGCCGTCACCCGCCATGTGCCGGTACTGCTTCCTCAGACCGCACTGATGATCGCCCACTCGGCGCCTGCGGGCGGAGCGGCGAGCCTCGGCGCCACCTACGATCACCGCGTCCTGGGCGGCGCGGAGGTGGTCGGCGTCCTGCGGGCGCTGGCCGCTCCACCGGAAGGCGGCTAGCCCGGCATCCCCATGAACGACATGCGCAAAGCGATCCACGCGAAGATCGTCGAGCTGGCGCGGCAATTGGGCAACGACGCCCGCGGCCTGCGCTGCGACGAAGAGATTCCGGCCAGCGGTCTGCTCGATTCGCCCGCGCTGATGGAACTCATCCTCTGGTGCGAAAACGAAGTTGGCCTCAAGATCGATCAGGAGCAGGTCACCATCGACCACTTCGGGACCATCGACGCCATGGCGGCGTACCTGGAGAGTCTGCGCCCTTGCTGAGCCTCGCAGAACACGGTGACACGCTCCGGGTATAATGCTGAACATCGGGAGGTGAATGGGAATGCGCAGGTCCGGCCTTTTGGCGCGATGGTTGCTGTTGCTGTTGGCGGCGGCCGTCGTCTCGCGCGAAGCGTGGTCCGATCAGCGGCTGCACCGCGCGGTGCGCCATGCTGTGCGCAACGGCTGGATCTATGTGCGCCTGGAGGGGCCGCCCGCGATGCTCGGCTTCCAGCATGGATACATGCTCGCGCCGGAAATCCAGGACGCCCAGCGCGTGATCTCGTTGCTGCTCGAGCGCGATAGCGGCAAGCCCTGGCGGTTCTTCCGCGAGGCCGCCAGGAACACCTTCTGGCCGCGCGTCGAGAACCAGTATCGCGAGGAGTTGCAGGGCATCGCCGAGGGCCTGAACGCGCGCGGCGTCATGCTGGACGTCTGGGACGTCACCGCGCTGAACGCCTGGCTCGAGTTCTCCCCGTACTACCTGAAGTGGTGGGAGAAGGAACACAAGGTCGCGGAACCCGCGCCGGTCACCGCCCGCGAGCATTGCAGCGCCTTCGTCGCCACCGGAAGCTACACCAAGGACGGCAAGGTCATCATCGGCCACAACGCCTGGACCGGCTACATGGAAGGCGAACGCTGGAACATCGTCTTCGACATCCTGCCGCAGCAGGGGCACCGCATCCTGATGGACGGCTTTCCGGGCCTGATCCACAGCGCCGACGATTTCGGCATCAACGCCGCGGGAATCATGATCACCGAGACCACCATCTCGCAGTTCAACGGGTTCGATCCCAACGGCGTGCCCGAATTCGTTCGCGCGCGCAAGGCCATGCAGTACTCCGCCTCCATCGACGACTTCGCGCGCATCATGAAGGAAGGCAACAACGGAGGCTATGCCAACAACTGGCTGGTGGCCGACCGCAAGACCAACGAGATCGCCGATCTGGAACTGGGGATCAAGAACGTGACGCTGCTGCGGACCAAGGACGGCTACTTCGCGGGAGCGAATTTCCCGGTCGATGACAAGCTGGCGCGGGAGGAAACAAACTTCGACCGCACCGATTTGTCGCTCAGTCCCAACGCCCGCCGCATCCGTTGGGAGCAGTTGATGGAGGAGAATAAGGGCAAGATCGACGTCGCGGCGGCCGAGCGCTTCCTCTCCGATCATTACGACACCTTCGACAAGAAGATCGCGCCGAACGAGCGGACGCTCTGCGGCCACAACGACCTCTCCCCGCGCGGGCTGAAGCCCTGGCAGCCCCCCTATGGGCCCGCCGGAGCCGTACAAGCCAAGGTGGCCGACGCGACGCTAGCCGAGCGCATGTCGCTGGTGGCCGCGATGGGCCACTCCTGCGGCATCCATTTCAAAGCCGCCCCGCACCTCCGCGTGCACCCCGAATTCGCCTGGCAAAAACGCTACCTCCGCGACCTGCTCGCGCACCCTTGGACCGAGTTCCGGGCGGGGAAGTGACGATCCGCCCAAGAAGCGGGGCGCTTTGGCACAGCGCTATACTGCGTATGGAAGGCTTCCATGGCAGCGGACGGCTTGGTCGAAATCGTGAATAAGCTGACGGCGGAGGAGCAAGCCGCCGTCCGGGAGTTCATTGAATTCCTCAGGCACGGGTCTGCGCGGCAGCGGGGTCCGTTCCTGAAGGCCATCGACGAGTTCATCGACGAGCATCCGGAGCTCCTGCGCCGCCTCGCTCAGTGACTTACTATCCCACCGTCGAAGAGGTCATCTCAATCCACGCCCGTTTGATCGCTCGATTTGGCGGTTCAGCGGGCCTCCGTGACTTGGGGGCTTTGGAATCGGCGCTGGCACGTCCGCGGACTGGCTACTACGAGGACCTGATGCAGGAGGCGGCTGCTTTGTGGGAAAGCCTGTCTCAGAATCATCCTTTTGTGGACGGGAATAAGCGCGTTGGCGTCACGGCCACGGCTGGGTTTCTGCGAGTGAACGGGTACCGGCTGGAGTTCGAGGATGATGCCGCCTTCGCCTTCCTCGTCGATTTGTACGAGAGCGGCCGGTTCCGCTTCGCAGAGCTGGAGCGGTGGCTGCGACAACATGTCCGCCGGTGACTACGGCGCCTCGCTCTGGAATCCGGGAATCGCGGCGGCCTCGTCGTCAAACGACTCGAACATGAGGTGCAGCTTGGTGATGTGGAGCAGGTCCCGGACCTTCTGGGGAACGCTGGGGAGTTTTAGTTGGCCCCACGTTTCGCGGGAAGGCGGAGGCATGGCGTGCGCACCAGCCCTGAGAATGAGAACGAGGGGCAACCGGGGACAGCCCGAGCCGTCCCAACGGCGGACGGCCTAGGCAGTCCCTCGGTTGCGGGCGGCGTGAGGGGCAACCGGGGACAGTGTGCGCCGGGATAAACCGGCATGTTGTAGGGGATGAAAGAGCCCTACAGGAAAGGAGAAGCGACTCCGTCCTGACCTCGAGTCTTGTACGGCATGCCGCGAGGCAGCCGGTCAAAGCGTAGAT
>Ga0187878_1000713_pt1 | contig 35876 bp, 36 predicted proteins | sample June2016WEW_17_1_FD_132979 | JGI IMG/M metagenome (GOLD analysis project Ga0187878, IMG submission 132979) | Peatland microbial communities from SPRUCE experiment site at the Marcell Experimental Forest, Minnesota, USA - June2016WEW_17_150 | ecosystem: Environmental > Terrestrial > Soil >... | reverse complement strand
TTCCCTTATCCTGGCAGTATGCGATCTTTTGCAGGACCGCAATCGCGATACTCTTCTCATATCCGGTCCAATCCGCACTAGTTATGTTTATCACTGGGCACCTCCGGCGTAAGTTCGTGAGAAATCTATTTAGCTGTCAAGTAACCAACGATTGAAGGATAGCACATAACCAGTAATCTGTCAATTATATAGTGCCTGCATAAAAAACCGCCCTAGGAGGCGGAGATCTAAGAGCCCGAATCTATCCTCCCCAAAAACCCGGAAAACACTTCCATGACGTACTCCAGCATCTCTTCGGTCAGCCCGTGATGCAGGCCGATAAGAAAGGAATGCCCCATTATGAATTGAGAGTTCTTCAGACTACCGATCTTCCTGTATTTTGTTTTGGCATATGCCGGCTGCCTCGTTATGTTCCCGGAAAAAAGCGGCCTCGTCTGGATTTTATGGCGCTCCAGATATCTGACCAAATCGTTTCTCGTAAACGGGGCACCTTTCTTTATCGTGAGCGGAAAGGCCAGCCAATTGACCTTCGTTCGGGGCAGCTCTTGCGGCAGGATAAAATATTGCCCGAAACCCTCGAAGAACGCGCGAAGCCGCTTGAAATTTTTCCTGCGCAAATTCATAAACCCACCCAATCTCTTCAACTGCTCCAATCCGAACGCCGCCTGCATTTCAGTGGGCTTGAAGTTATATCCCAGTTCCACGAAAACGAAGGCGCTGTCGTATGGCTTTCCGTCAATCCTGAAAGTGGCAAGCCGGGAACGGATATCCTCATCATGTCGCGAGATTCCTCTCCCCCAATCGCGGAATAATCTGGCTCTTTCCCTCAGTTTTTTATCGTTGGTCATGAGCATGCCGCCTGCCCCGCCGGTCGTTATCAGATGGGAAGCATAAAAACTCGTCGTCGTGAGATCGCTCCACTTGCCCGACGGCTTACCGTTAAATTTGCCGCCGATCGTATCGCAACTGTCTTCAATAAAAATCAGTCCGTGTTTCCCGCAAAAATTTCGGATGGCCGGCAGGTCCATGAAATTACCAATCAGGTGCGGCGCCATGACCGCCACAGTCCTCTTTGATAGGGCCCTTTTCATCTCTTCCGGATCCATCTGATAGGTTCCGAGGTCCACGTCCACGAATACGGGAACGAGACCCGTTTGGATTATCGGAGCCGCGGTCGTATTAAAGGTGCACGCCGGCGTGATTATTTCGGAACCCTTGGGAAATTTTAAAGCGCAGAGGGCCAAAAGATTGGCGGAAGAGCCGGAGTTCACAAAGAGCCCGTATTTTTTACCGAAGATTCCCGCTACCTTATCCTCGAATTTTTTGGCGGTATCACCCAAGGTCAGCCAGCCGCTCCTTAGGGAAAAAGTGACGGCCCGCGTTTCGTTTTCGCCGAAAGCATCCTTGGTATTCGGAGCGTACCAAATCCAGTCCTTACCCGGAGTAAATTTTTTATTTTTTATGGGGGGATTCACGGTAAAACCTAATGCATCTCCGTCTTGCCCTTCTCGGTCTCCACCGGAACGTGACGCATCCACAGTTTATCTCTCCACCATCCCTCGTTCTTTATATACCAGTCTATGGTCAAAGCTAAACCTTCTTTGAAGGCCATGCGCGGTTTCCAGGAAAGAGCTTTCAAAATCTTCGTCGTATCCGCGGTATGACGGAAAACCTGCCCCGGCCGGTCACCGATATTGAGCGGCGAAGAACCGTAGCGCACCGAGGAATCCTTCTTATCGCGGCGATTCATCATCTTTATGATCAGATTAGCTATTTCTCCGACCGAAACATCACGGCCCGAACCAACATTAAAAACCTGCCCGACAACCTTTTTCGCGGGGGCGTGCAGGATCATATCTATCGCCCGGGCCAGATCATCCACATAAGTGAAATCTCTTCGGCTGGTTCCGCTACCATGGATGGTGAGGGGCTCATTCAAGATGCAACTCGTGATAAAACGAGGGATGAGTTTCTCCAAATGCTGGTTGGGACCGAACATATTGAAGGGACGCACGATAACCGCGGGAAGCTTATAGGTGGCCATGTAGGAATAGACCAGCCGGTCGGCTCCGGCCTTGGCGGCAGCGTACGGACTCTGGGGATTTAAGGGGTGCTTCTCACTCATCTTCCTCGAAAGGGCGGTGCCGTAGACCTCGCTTGTGGAAATATGGATGAACCTATCTATCGTTTTCTTGTTTCTCAGAACCGCACTCGCCAATCTTTGCGTCCCGATTACATCCGTTTCGAAGAAATTAATATCATCAAAAATTGACCGCGCTACGTGCGTTTCCGCGGCAAAATGGAGCACCACATCCGATCGGGAAACCAGATGTTCCACTAGTTTTTGATTGCGTATATCCCCGTAATGGAACTCAAAATTCTTGCTTTGCCGGATGGATTCCGGAATGTTACGTATGTCTCCGGCATAGGTCAGGGCATCCAGAATAATGAAGTGATATTTCGGGTATTTATTATGCAGATACCTGACTACGGCACTGCCGATGAAACCGGCCCCGCCGGTTATCAGTACGGTTTTTCTTTTCTGGGGTCTCTTCTTGGACTTCTTCTTAATCATGTAGGAATGATATCGCAGCTTCCCCCAAACTTCAATCTAACCCAGCTCTTTCTTGAGCATCGCCGGCATCTTCCTCATCTGGTCGTAAATGAGTTCTCCGCAGTTCAAGATTCGCTCATAGCCGGCCTTCGCCACCTTCTTCCTAATTTCCGGATTTTTCAGATAGAAATCTATCTTGCTTTTCATCTCTTCATACGAATCGAAGAAGGCGGCTTCCTTATCCGGAATCAAAAACTCCTCAACCTCTTTATTTCTCTCGTGGAGCATGAACGTGCCGCAAAGCGGTATTTCATAGGTGCGGCAGCCGATCTTTTCGTCATTGCATTCGCGCATGAAAGCCATGCCTATCTTGGCTGCACTAAAGGCTTCCGCCATGTCTGTACAAAGAACCGGTTTGAATATTCTCTTCTTCCGCCGTAAGCAGGAATCCGCCGGCAGATTTTGCCAGCCATAGCCGTATATCCGAACGTCATATCCATCCTTACACAGTCTTTCCAAATAATCGGCGCGCTTCTCATTGGCATAATTTCCGATAAAAATCACGTCTGCTCCCAATCGCTTCATGTTTTCGGGGGAAACTTCCACGGGATGAAGAAAGGTTGAATCGGCGGTCATCGGGAAAAATGTAGAGCGTTTCGCGCCGTACTTGTACATCGCTTCGGTGTTGGAATGAATCGTGGACATATACAGGTCGAACATGGGTAAGGTTTTATAAAAATGGTCGCTTCCGCTCTTCAGGAAATCGACGTGGTCCATGTATATTCCCAATATCTTCGCGCTCTTTTTCAACTCCAGAATCGTCCTCGGATATATCAGCGATGGCTTGAAAAAGAGGACGTATTCGAACTTTCCGGCGGACGCGCGCTCAATGATGAACCTGTTGAGCTTTTTGACGCCGGGACCGAAGTAATGCGGGGTTTTTAGGAATTTATTCACCACCCTGTTCAAAAGCGAAACCTTGAAAAATTTGAGGGTGTCTATTAATTCCGGCTCATTCCCCAATTTGAGGAGATCGTCATAAACCAAGCGCGTCGGTGCGCAGAGAGAAACCTCGCCAACTATTAAGATTTTTATTTTTGTACCCATTCCAATGCCGACAGCAAGCCCTCTAAATCCTGAACGAAACTGTATTTTTTTACAATATCGAGCGAGCTCTTGCCCATCGAATGTGCCCGTCCCGATTTCAAAATATCTTCCAATAATAACGTCATGGATCCGATATCCCCCAATTTAAAAATGCCACCGTTCAAACCGCTCCTCACCAGATCGAATCCGCAACCAACGACGTCCGATACCATGATTGGGAGGGAAAAGCACATAGCTTCATTCACAACCAAGCCCCAGGTTTCTCCCGCTCCGGACGGCAGCACAAAGACATCAGACATCGCGTAATATTTGCCTATTTCCGTCTGATTCTTGAAGCCGAAAAAGAACACATTCCCTAAATCCTTTTCCTTCACGTAGCGTTCCAACTCCAAACGAAGAGCTCCATCACCTACGAATATCAGCGCTTTGTCTTCAATTGACAGGTCGGCATACGCGCGAAGCAAATCCATCGGGCGTTTTTTCAGTATAAGCTTCCCGACGAACAGGACCACTCTCGCTCCTGCCGGAATGCCTTCTTCTTTCCTTAAGGCATTCTTGCGCACCGATAAAACTTCCGCTTCTCCGATGAATCTCGCATTATCAACGGCGTATGAAGCAAAGAACAGCTTTGCATCCGGGACGCCAAGATATTTGTAGAATTTCCTGTTCTCTTCCCCGATATACAAAAAGGCAGAGATGAACTTAAAAAGCGTCCGTAAGAACATCCTTTTCACATTTTGAGAAAAGTCGGTCTTCAAAAGCTCCTGATTTAACGGGCTCTCCGAACGCATTAAAATGGGCGTCCCCGAAAGGATCGCCGCCAGACAAACCAGGAGCGTCCCGAGAGAATTCCAACCAAAAACTAAAACAGCATCCGCTTTCCCCTTTCCAGCCAGAATAATTTTCGGCAATTCAAACTTTGAACCCAAGAAAACGTGTTTGTATCCATCGAGAAGAGGAATATCCCATTTTATCTTTCTGCCGAATTCCGAATCATACGCTTCTTCCGTCGCTCCCCGGCCGGCGAAATAAACGACCGATTCTATCCTCTTATCCCCTGAGATTACCCTGAAGAGCGGGGCCTGATACTGAATCGGATGAGAGACAAAGATAGCCAGTTTATGAACTCTCATTTCTTTGCCACCGCCAGAACATTCTGGGTGAAAATTCCGTCATGAGACCCGGTCTCAACAAGGAGATATCCTCGCATGAACAGTTCGAACGAACGCCATAAGATATACCGCATCAGGGATATAAATCCATGCACGATCGGCCGTTGCGGGCACACTTGAACATCTTTAAAGCCGGCGACCGACATGACCTGGCGGAGCGAATCTTTCGTAAAGGCCTGTTCGTGGGTAAAATCCGCATGGCGCAACCTGCCCCAGAGCAGGTTCTCGGCATTCACGGTTTGAACCACGAAAGAACCGCCCGAATGGAGCGAAGCGGCTACGAGCTCGACGAAATCCAACGTCTTTTCCCTGGGGATGTGTTCCAAAATGTCCCGCGCAAAAATAACCTCAAACTCCCCCCTTCTCGAAGGAAGAAAATCAAAGATATCGCCCCGGCTTACGCCTTTTATGCCGAGCATCTCGGCTGCTTTTACCTGTTCATTGCTAATATCCAAACCAAAAACGTTTTTATAGCCAAGAGAGTCCAGCCAGTGGACAAAACCGCCGTTCCCGCACCCCAAATCCAAAATCTTTGCGTTCCTGTCCTTCGGCAAAAACGCCGAAAAGTACGAGCGCCACGCGAAGAATTGCCCCTCAATTTTCTTCAGGTCCTGCGGCCCGTAGAGATTTCCCGTATGAGTAGAAACATATTTATCATAAAATCTTCGATTCTGTTCCATATTCATCGATTTTTACCTTGCTTAAAGTATAAAACAATCCCTGAACTTCGGCCAAATTTTCTCGATCGAGTTGTTCTCCTTAATATGCTCCACCGCACCCATGGACAGAGATTTCCGTCCTTCTTCCTTCATATTTAAAAATGCGCGCATCTTTTCCACCATATCGCCTTCGTCATCGTTGTTCACTAAATATCCGGTTACGCCGTCAACGACGAAATCCTCCGGCCCGCCGCATTTCGTGGAGATAACCGGAATGCCGCAAGCCAAGGCCTCCAAGCCGGAGATGCACAAGCCCTCCTGAAGTGACGGGATTACGAAAAGAAGGGCGTTTTGGTAAAGAGACAGCAGCTCGCGCTCTCTCACAAAATCAATGAACTCTACATGGTCGGAAACGCCCAATTCTCTCACCAGACGAAATAATTTCTCACCTGGAATCTCCCCGGCAAATTTCAATTTTACCCACGGAAATTCTTCATGTATCTTCGCGAAGGCGGATATCAGCATGGCCGCGTTCTTTCTCAAATCGGTTATGCGGCCGGTAAAGAGGATATAGTCATTTTTCCTCTTGCCATAAGGGATTGGATAAAACGACTTCGAGTCGATCGGGTAAAATGCTACGTCGATCTTGGATATGTCCACGCCATATTTTTTCATTATGCAGTCTTTCGTATACGTACTGAGGGCCAAGATTCTCTTGGCTTTCCTGAAAACGAACCCTTCCATCCACAGGAGTATCGGCAAGGAAAGGATATCCCTTATCTTCCAGGACAGGGACGATCGCCTTACCCTGTCTATTTTGTCCTCATAGAGCGTGGTTGCCACCCAAAGAGAAAAATCTTTGTTCAGCAAAGCAAATGGCAACATGCAAAGATTAGCTCCGCAAGCCCCAAAAAAGATGCCGTCTTCATTTGTGATTCTCTTCCAGACCCTTAAATTCAGGAGATAATTAAAAAACTCCAACTCCGGAAGTACTCTGTCAATCCCGATGCCATTCAATCCGTAAAGAACCTCCTGATGCGCCTCGGCTTTAAATCCATTGAGAACACCAGAGAAGGTTCCGGGTTCTTTTTCCTGCCTGAAACTCCGGACTATGTTGTAAATCGGCCAAGGTTCAAGGCCATCCCGTATTGCTTCGGTATAAACGAACTTAGCCATGGTGGGAACGCCCCCCTGCTTTGCCGGATCCAGAGTCGCAATGAATAATTTGGTTTTTTTATCCATCATTTGAGAAAGCTAAATACATGAAAATTACTTGACCAAGCCAGAGACTAAAAAACCTCCCATCTCGAATCTCCCGGTCAAGAAACGGCAGAGCGTCAACGGCAAGAAAGAGGAGACGAGATTTTTCAACTTGCCGGCCGGGAGAGGAATGATATCCGATTTCGGGCCGCGCACGCAAACCGAGGCCTCGGCAAAGAGTGGCCTCGTGACCCTAATCCAGTCCCGTTTTGAATAGTACCTCGCGAGCGCGCCGTCCGTATGCAATTGAACTGATTCGCCGAGCGACTTCGTCTTCAATAAATTACCGGAGACAAGGCCCTCCAATGCTCCCGTGACGTAATAGTTCCACCAGCCGCGGTGATAAACCATAATAACGGCTCTGCCGCCGGGACGGAGCACGCGATGAATCTCTCTCAAAATTTTCGTGGTATCGGAGGAGTGGTGAATGACACCCCAACTCCAAACGAAGTCAAAGCTATCGTCGTCAAACTCCAACTTTTCGGCATCCATCTTCCCGATGTCGCCCTTCAAACCGAAAACCTTCATCCTTGCCTTAGTGCTCATTACGGCGTACTCCGTGATGTCTATCCCCGTGAAGGACTTCGAATAACGGGCCAGGAATTGGGCGTGACTTCCGTTCCCGATGCCTATCTCGAGAACCCTTTTATCCTTGAGGGAATCGAAGTGGATAAATTCGTCGAAAGGAATCGCCGAATGCGGATCCAGATATTCTCGGGCAGCCGAAAAAAAACGATCGTCAATCTCATTGAAAAACTCCCGCGAGAACTTCTCATGCGGGATGGAACTTTTCCAATCGTAGCGCATCGGATTCTTTTCCCACCAGTCGGAGTTGCTCTTTTGCCATTCAGCGGCTTCGGCCGAGGTTCTGGGGAGCTGGGTCGGACTCGCAAAACTTTCTGGTTTTTCCCTGCGGAATTCACTCATTGCACTTTCGGTGCTATTTAGTGGCTGAGGTGGCGGGAACCGGCGAAGCAAGGTTTGCAAGAGTGCTCTTTAATTGAGTGTCATCCGGCCAGTACGAAAGAATGGTTTGGGCTGTTTGCACGAACTTAACCCTGTCGCCGCCTGATGCATAGAGACTGGCCAGGCTGTAGAGCACCGGAGGAACCTCGGGGCCAATCGAAAGCGCCCTCTTCAGAGCCTGCTCCGCCTGCGAATAATCCTCTGTCCTATGGAACCTCTGCCAAAGGATCGCATGAAAATGGGCAATGGTGAAAAGGCTCAGGAGATCATTCTGAGATATATGCGACTCCATGTACGAAACCAGGACGCGGGAAACGTCTTCTGGCTGGCTTTGCTGGGAAACGATGCTCGTTACCTGATCCGACAAAAACTTGGCTACTTCTTCATTGCCGACAGGCGACGGATAGTTGAAAACGGCGTCGAATTGGGCGGTGAAATCATCGAGTGTTTTTACGCTCGAAAGATTTTTTAGCCCCTTTATGAAAAGCTGGGCTTTCGTGAACGGCTGCAATGAACCGCGAACAGTGGCGAAGACCGCCGCAATGATCAAGACGCCGGCAAGGATATATTTGAGCGAGCTTCTCATGATTGCCTAAACTGCGGCGAGTTTTTCTTTGGGGACTGATCCGATTGAAATAAATAGACCGCGAAAGCCATAAAGAAAAATATGTTCATATAAATTGGTAAAACATCGAACAAAACCAATCCCTGGACAAGATAGGCCACCGGGAGAGCAAATATCAGGGACCTTTCTAGGAGAGGTCTTCGGCTAAAAGACGTTTCGGCATCCTGGGATTGAGAGCGGAAGAATTTCCAAAAGAAAGCGACGAAGATGCCGGCAAAACTCAGGAACCCGAGCGCGCCCGTCTCCGCCAGATAATCAAAGATGAAGCTGTGAGCCCTGTCGAACCAGGCACCGAATCCCACACTCGGCGAGAAGAAGTCCGGAGTGAAATACCGATAAAAGACCTGGATGAAATTTTCCGGTCCCCAACCCAAGACCGGCCGGGCGAGAAAGCCGTTCCAGGCCATATTCCAAATTTTGACCCGGTCGCTGAAAGTCTGAGCGGTCACGGAAAGATCGAAGACCCGCGAACCGGGAATGCTTTGAACGAATTTAGTGTCTTTAAAGATTCCCATAATAACCACAAAGGTGATAATTACTATGCCGGCCAAGAGGGCTCGTTTGCGCCAGGCCTTGTGGCTGTAGGCGAAATATCCGAGAAACACCACGATGGCCGCGATCAATCCCACAAAAGTGCCGCGGGTCGCGGCCGCGAAGAACGTCGCGAGAAAGACCGCAAGTAGGACGAAGAGAGTTATGGCCCCGGCGGATTTCAAATTTTGGCGATAGCGGTTAAAAAGCAGGTATAGGCAATAAAACACCATAAATACGGCAAAAATCGCAACGTAAGCGGGGTTGCCGATAGATCCCTGAAAACGATAACCGGAATCACCGAAAGCCGGTCCTACAAATCCGGACCATTTGAAACCCGCGGCCACGCCGTAGAGAACCATCAAAAAACCACCGGTTAAAAACCACTTCATGATGCTCTGCCAGTCCTTTTCTTCACGGAACAAAAGAACCAGAAGGAAAAAAAATACGTAAAGGTGGACCATTTGGAATCCCCCCTCGCCCCGTTCGAAATTGGACCAGAAAGACCAGTGAGGATTGACGCCGAAAAGACAAGCTAAAAGAAATACGGCGATGAACAAGGTTACCATCCAAACGAGCGGCGAACGAAACATTCGCCGGAACTGATCCCAGATCGGTTCCAGGTTCCGTTGGAATATGAGCCCCAAACAGAAAAAGACTAGGGCGATATCCACGCTCGCCCGGAACCAGGAATATTTTCCGACGATGAACGGGAAAAGCGTGGAAACGGTCACAATCGCCACACAAAGTACCGAAATTTTCAGGAAGAGCTTCGAGATCTTTAAATAGTCCATAGACACGGATTAATACGGATTATAACAGATTAATACAGATATGCTACACATTGATACTTTTTACCCGTTTAGGCTATTTTTGATTCTTATTTTCAATTGACCCAGAGTACTTCCATAACTTTTCAGGGTCCTTTCTCTAATTCTAGCATCTTTCGATGATAAAAATGCCTCGTAATACGCCAGAGTCCAGGGTAGGCGTAATTTCGTATATTTTGACCTGCCAGAATTATGGTCCTTGAATCTTCATCTTAAATCTCCTGTGTATCCGATATAAATCTGCCGGAATTTATTTTTCAAAACATAAACATAGAACATTAGATTTAATTCTATAAAGACAAACCCCGCCAGTCCAATGGACTGGCGGGGTGCCTGATTATGCGCTATCAGGAAACCGATTCGGAAGAACTAGAACTGGAGAGCAGCGGATGAGCCATACAACGGGTTCGTCGCAGTGATATTGTTCGGATCCGCGTTGATGGACGCCATCGTACCATCGGACCAAGTGTAATTCGTCATCTTGATCTGATAGGGTCCTTTCACGCCCTGGGTCGCTTCGGTGAACAGAGACGAGCTCAGATCTGCCGTGATCGTGAGAGTCTGGGAAGTGCCCTTGGTGATGATGAGACCAGCCGTGCCACCGGGTCCTCCCGATGTCGCCGGCCCTTGGCTAAGGGTAAGCGTCGCGGAACCTCCCGAAGGAGTCGTGCTAGTAGCCGTCGCTACTTGCTGACCATTAACAAGGACGTGGTAGGTAACAGGAATCGTAGAGCTCGAGTTCAAGCCAGAGTATATCTGGGTGATCGCAATGCTCTTCAAGTAAGCCGGGTCCTGCGTACCTGCCGCATTACCCGCCGTGAAGGCGAATCCTGCAACGCTAGCGGCATCGCTCACGGATGAAGCCAACGGTACGCTCGCGAGCGCCGCCGTCAAAGTATTGCGGACAGCAACGAAGGTATTGCCATACACAGCTGTGCCGGTCACACTCGCCGTCTGGTTGGACGCCGTTCCCTGGTAGTCAAGCTGATAGATCGACACCGTCGTTGTGGTGTTCGAGCTGGTCGTATAACCCTGGGAAAGCGCCGAATACGTGTTCGCATCCGCCACCACATCCAAGGTAAGCGTGCCGCCCTGAGATATCGGAAGGTTCAAACCTACCCACGTTACGGTATAGGGCGAACTCGACTGACTCGGGGACAAAGCGCTGCCAAGCTGCGTAGCACCGTTCATCAACCGGAAGTTGGTGAAGGCGCCCGTGAGTGACGACGTGGACGTGAGGTAAACGTTGTTGAGAGTGATCGCTTCGCTCGGTGAGCCGGTTAGCTGATAAGAAGCGAGCTTCACACCCGTTACACCCATTCCAATCTGAGTAGCGCCTGCCGTTGTGCCCGGCATACTGCCGGCATTGAAGGCGAGCGTACCCGCCGCCACTAAGAATACCGTCTGGCCGGGCGTTGGAGTACCCGTGACCGTAGAAACGGATTGCGTGGTCGCCACCGCCGTCGCCGAAACGCCGTTCGTGGCCAAAGTCACAATGCCCGGAGTGGAGGTGCCGCTACCGGCGCCCGTCTTTACGTCTCCATAGACATCAAGAATTACCTGGCCGCCGGCCGGAATTAAGATCGGCTGAGCCGCGCTGAAGGTGATGGTACCGCCGTTCGTCAACACGTTCTGCGTGTTGCCGACCTGCGTGTTGCCATACATCAAGCGCACGTTCTGGTACTTAGAGGCCGGATCATACGAGGCCGCCGCCGTCGTGAACTGGAAGTTCGAGACATTCACTCCGGAGCTGGGACCAGCCGTCAAAGTGAAAGAGCCGATCCTCGCGTTAACCTGACCCGACACGACATTCGTGTTACCCATCGCGCTGTTCAAACCAGCGCTCAGGATGCTGCCCGAAACCGAGAGCGTGTTACCCGTTGAAGATAACGTGCCCGTCGAGGGAACCGTCGCGAGCGAGGTGTAACCCTGACCCGCAATGTTGTTCAAGGTACCCGTTAAGGTGCCGCTGAAGTTGGTGCCGACATCCAGGATTATCGAAACCACCCTCTTGGTTCCCGAAGGGATCAAGTAGTTCAGGTTCGTGTAAGACGTGGTCGTTGCAACCGTAGCCTGGGTCGTGCCGATCTGCGTACCCTGGTCATCAATAACCTTGAGGTTAGTGACGTTAGCCGTGGTATTCAGGACTGCATTCAACTGGGTGATCTTCACCGCTTCACCGCCCGCCACAAAGTCAAACTTCGCGATGGTCTGATTCGTCCCGCCCGGGAGAACATAGTTCACCGGAGAGGCAAAATCGCGGGTAAGCGTGAGCGTACCCTGCTGAACGCTGACGTAGGACAAGTTCATCGGGAAGTTCCCGGTGTTCATCGCCGGCAAGAATCCGATGTTGTACATCATATCCGTCGCCACGATGTCGTAGTTGTGCTGAACCGAGAACTGGAAGTAACGGTTCACGCCGCCCACAATGTCGGTGTAGAGGAAGAGCTGGACGCTCTGCCCGGCCGAGAGCTGTAGGGGGTTAGCCGTTAGATCGAAGGTAACCTGGTTCGCACCGCCGATTGCCTGTGCCGTGCCGACCTGCGTCGCACCGTTATAAAGGGTGACATTCGCGAGATCAGAGGGTCCCAAGCTTGCCGTGTTCGTCAAAGTGATTGACTTCACGGAAACCGCCTGGTTGTTCGCCTGAAGGGTGAACACGCCGGCATTGAACTTTGCCTGACCAGCGTTTACGGAAAGAGCCGTACCCGCCGTGATACCCGCCGAGCCGTTCGTGACCGTTACTCCGCCGAGGTTAGTAACCGAGGCGGCAGTCATGGTGTTGCTCATAATCGGGAACACGCCGCCTACCGTCGTCGCGCCCGCCGTGGTTATTGAAGCCGCGGAAGGAACGGAGAATTGGTAAGTGTGGCCGGAAGCGGTAGCGGAGCTCGAGATGGAGACCGCCACTGTAATATCCTTATACGTGCCCGCATTCACCGTGAAGAGACCGGCGGCGTTCGAGAATTGAACGAGGCCGTTGTTCATACCGATGTTAGTGGTCACGATCTTGGAACCGTCCAATAGATAGACGTTCGCAAGATCCTGGTCCGAGGACAAACCGGAGCGCTGGACGTTAAATCCAGTGACCGTGAGAGGAGCCGGACCGGCCGTGAAGCGGACCGTCAAAACCGGCACCACTTCAAAATGCGTGGTGTCGACGTTAATCGGAACGTTCGTGTTCGCCACATTCATCGGCGACAAAGCCACCGATGACGGACCGGAAACAACTACGCCCCCAGTGCCAGTACCAGTACCCGTACCGACGGCCAAAGCGATGGCCGCGCGGCTCTTAGGACCGAAGTAACCGGCCGTGGGGTAGACGCCGGCAGCTCCCTGCCAGCGCACCACAGCTGCCTGCGTTAAAGAACCAAAGTAGCCATAAGCCACTCCGGCGGGCATCTGTAGATAGGCGCCGCTCACGAGGAACTGCTGAAGCGCCGTCACATCCGCTCCTTTGCTGCCAAGGGTGAGGTCCCTGGTGAAGCTATAGGAAGATGATTGGGTGCTCGCAGAACCCTGAAGGGCCTGTAACTGACTCTGCAAAGCCTGGATTTGCGCCATTAACTGGGCAATCGTAGCCGCAGAGGTTTGGGCGGAAGCCGGAAGCACTGCACCAGCGAGCCAAACGGCCGTGGTGAGTGTGAGGCCTACCGCCACAACTTTTCGACTTAATTTACTCATTACTGTAATTAGTACAAATAACCAAAACAAAGAAATAATCGCTTATTTAATTGAATCGGCTAATTGTTTTGTTTTCGACTTAATATTTTCGATTTTTCGGACTTGGAAACGATTTTTCGTTTCAAGCCGCCGACCTTTTGGGTTTCGGAACACCATTTAACCCGGCTTTTCGACCACCGCCTAAGTGAGGTAAGCGGCGGAAGCTCAAGGAAACGGTGGGGTAGTATCTAAAAAGTAAAAGTCCCGCTTGAAGCGAGACCAGCAAAGCCGAACGCGGGATTCCTCCCTTGTTCCGCTAAAACGTAAAGCCATTAGCATTCTCACGCTAACGGCTAGACACCTTGCCTAGCCTCACTCTAAGCAAAACCTACTTATATTGTAACAAACTACAGGACTGTTTCTCCTGCGTCAATAGTTATAACGAAAAAGGGGTCCTGCCGTTACGGCAACACCCAGGTTACGGTGGCGAATATCAGACCCAAAACCACGGCAAAGATGGTGAGCTCGGTGAAGATCAGGGAGAAGCTCAAAAAACCCCTAAAATGGCTCAAAATCGCATCCCGACCGAGTATGTAGAAGAGGGTAAGAAAGGCGGCGGCATCAAGGAAACCGGCGGGTAAAAAGGAGGCTAAAACCGATACCTCCGCCAATATCAGGGCAAAGGACCAAGTGGTCAGTTTTAACCCCCGACCCCGAAGAGAAACTTCAAAGGACAGCGACTCGGTGAGAAGAAGAAGCGTGCCCAGGAAAACGGCCAAAAACCATGCGATAAGGGCGAAGGCACTCTCACTTTCAAGGCTCGGCGTGAGATAGAACGCCAAGACGAAGAAGAATGCCGCCAGGGCCGCGTTCAGGAGGTTGTGGACCAGAAGCCGGTCGTTGAATGACGAGCTCACCAAGCCAAGCCATCCGAAGGCGAGAATGCCGAAGACGACCATCATAAAAACCGATATCAATCCATGAAACGGCGCACCGGAAAAACCGAGCGGGATGGCCGCTCCCAATAATCCGAAAACAGCGAGAAGCCAAAAGGAGGAACGCAGAGCTTTTCTCTCCGGCGACTCCGAAAAGTAGACAGCCGAAGTCGCCACAATAAATATCAGCACCGGCCAGAAAGAGAAACCGGTCCAGGCGAGGAGACCGAACGCCAAGGAGACCGCTCCCGCCTTAGCGGGCAATTTCCACCCGGTTGTCTTTCGTAAGAACGACGTTAATTTTTTGACCATCTTTGAGCGAACCCCGGACTATTTTATCGGCCAGAGCGTCCACAATCACTTTTTGGATGAGGCGTTTTACCGGTCGGGCGCCGAAATCCGGATCAAAGCCGTTTTGAACCAGATACTTCTTGACCTCAGCCCGGATATTCAGGGTCATCCCCTTCTCGGCCAGACGTTTTTTCACCTCCTCGAGCTGGATATCCACTATCTTTTCCACCACCGCCGGAGTGAGCGAGTTGAATATGATCGTTTCGTCCAAGCGGTTCAAAAATTCCGGACGGAAGGTATCGCGGAGTGCTCCCATCACCTGGTCGCGGAACTTTTCCTCCTTATTCTGAAATTCTTCCTCACTCTTTCCGGAATTGAAACCCAAACCGGACATCTCGCGGAAGTAATCACTTCCGACATTCGACGTGAGAATGATGACCGCATTCTTGAAATTCACCACCTTGCCCTTGGAATCGGTGAGCCGACCGTTGTCGAGCATCTGAAGAAGGATATTGAACACTTCGGGGTGGGCTTTTTCAATTTCATCAAAAAGTATCAGGCTGTAAGGCCGGTGGCGGATTATCTCGGTGAGCTGGCCGCCTTCTTCGTGGCCGACGTAGCCGGGCGGGGACCCTATTAGGCGCGAAACCGCATGCCGTTCCATGTATTCGGACATGTCTATCCGCACGAGCGCTTTTTCGTCGTTGAACATGAACTCGGCCAAAGCCCTGGCGAGCTCGGTCTTGCCTACGCCCGTGGGACCCAGGAACATGAACGAGCCCGATGGGCGGTCTTCGTCAGCCAGGCCAGCGCGCGAGCGCCTAAGAGCTCTGGCAACTGCCTCAATCGCTTCTTTTTGGCCGACCACTCGCTCCTCCAGGGCCTCTTCAATGCGGGATAATTTATTCATTTCGGATTCAAGCATCCGCGACATCGGAATCCCGGTCCACCGGGAAACTACGGCCGCAATGTCTTCCTCATCCACCGTTTCTTTTATGAAATGTCCGCCGGCGCTTTTCTTGGCCTTCGTTTTGTTTTCGTACTTCTTCTCCAGATCAGAATAACGTTTTTCGGATTTGGGAAGCTCGCCGTAGCGGATCTGTGCCACGCGGTCGAAGTTCCCCTCTCGCTCGGCCACTTCGGCCGCTCGCTTCAAGTCCTCTATCTCCCGCCGCAGGTCATGGAGATTCTCCACTCCGATTTTTTCTCCCTGCCACTGGGCGGAGAGTTCATCATTCCTTTCTTTCAAACCCTTCAATTCTTTTTCCACCTCCTTGAGTCGCGGAGATTTTTTCACGCTCTTCTTACCGGGCTGTCCTTTTGATTCCTTCATCAGGGCGGATTTTTCCACCTCAAGCTGGGTAATTTCCTTCCTAACCTTCTCTATCTCGCGCGGCAAGCTATCCGATTCCAATCGCCTCGCCGCGGCCGCCTCGTCTATCAGGTCCACGGCCTTGTCCGGCAAGAATCTATCCGTAATATAGCGCGCGCCCAAATTCACGGCTGCGATTATCGCGTTATCCGTAATCTTCAAACCGTGATGCATTTCGTATTTTTCCTTGAGCCCGCGGAGAATGGAGATGGAGTCCTCCACCGTCGGCTCTTCAACCAAGATCGGTTGGAAACGGCGCTCCAAGGCCGCATCCTTCTCGATGTATTTTTGATATTCCTTGAGCGTGGTTGCGCCAATCGCATGAAGCTCGCCGCGCGCCAGGGCCGGCTTCAGCATGTTTGCCGCATCAATTGCGCCCTCGGCTTGGCCCGCTCCGACTATCATATGAATTTCGTCAATGAAAAGGATTATCTTCCCCTCCGAATTTTGAACTTCTTTCAGAAACGCCTTGAAGCGGTCCTCAAACTCTCCGCGGAACTTGGTGCCGGCGACGAGAGAGCCAATGTCGAGCATTACAACCTCCTTGTTCTTGAGCGTTTCGGGAATATCGCCCGCAATTATCTTCTGGGCTAGGCCCTCCACAATAGCGGTCTTTCCCACGCCCGGTTCACCAATGAGAACTGGATTATTTTTCGTCCGCCTGGAGAGTATCTGCATCAGGCGCCGGAGTTCATCCTCGCGGCCGATGACCGGGTCCAGTTTCCCATCCCGCGCTTTTTGGGTGAGATTCACCGCATACTTCTCAAGAACTTGGAACTTGCTCTCCGGAGTCTCGTCCGTAACCCGGACCGAACCGCGAAGCTGAGCAAGCGTTCGTCCCAAAACCTCCCTCCGCGCTCCGAAGCGGTTCAAAAGCTCCTGAGCCGACGATGGGACATCCAGAAGCGCCATGAGTAAATGTTCGCATGAGATGAATTCATCTTTGAATTTGAGCGCTATCTCGCCTGCCTTATCCAAAATCTTCATCAGTTCCTGGGAAAGATAAAGTTGGCCGACGCCGCCAGCCGCGAATATCTTGGGAAAATTCTGGAGCGCTTCCGATGTCGCACGTTCCAACTCGGAGACGTTAACGTTCGAGCGCACGAGAAGGGGCCGCACGAGCGTCTGCTCGTCGCTTAAAAGCGCGGACAAAAGATGGAGGGCTTTCAATTCCCCGTGATTGTACCGGGCCACCGACTCTTGGGCGTTCTGGAGCGCCTCCTGGGCCTTAATGGTGAAACGTTGGAAATTCGGCATTTGTTTTATTATACCCGATGATAGGCGATTTTTATAAGATTAGCAAGAGTCAATATTGAGTGCTAATTCAAAAGAGGGGTGAATATTCCCCTCTTTCGAACCACTAAAGAAGACCGTGGATATCTTCTACTGCGATACTTTTACCTGCTGTAATGTCGCCGCTGTGCTCGGCGCAACTTGAGGCGCTAACGTCTGAATCTTATTCAGTGTCGCCTGGTCAACCGTGCCGGTCTGGGTCAGTCCCTGAGCGGCCTGGAATTGCTGAACCGCGCTCTTCGTGACCGTTCCGAAATATCCGGTTGGAGCCGTATTAAACGTTCCGGCTGACCGGAGGAAGGTCTGAACCGCTTTCACTGCATCGCTCGTGACACCCTGTTGAACGGTGCCGACACTTGTCGCGCCGCCATAAATCGGCGTGGCTGGCGTGCCGATAGGACCGCCAGGAATGGTGGCTCCACCATTTGAAGGGATAACTGGGGTGGCGGGAACACCGATTGGAGTTGTCGGAGTGGTTGGATAGCTTGGTATCGGCACGGTCTGTCCGCCCGGAGTTGTCGGATAACTTATACCCCGCGACTCCAGAGCGCTTATGCGGCTTTCAAGATTACTGATACGGCTTTGTAAGCAAGAGATTGTGTTTATCCAATCAGCCGCGGTTGCCGGATTAACCGGCATCCCACAAGACGAGCTGCTTTGGGCGAAAGAAAGAACCGGTATAGCGAGAACGGTGAGAGAAGCAACAATAATAAATTTCTTCATATTTTTAATGTTATTTTTCTCGACCTTTGGAGTTCTAAAAAAGAACTATTGAACTTCCCTTAATTATAGCGAAATCCCACCAATTAAAAACACTCCCTTGCGGGAGTGTTTTTCCTACTGATTCGCGGGCCGTTCAGTTAAAGTCACCGGAATATCGAGCGTTTTATCCCCCCTCTGGATTTTAAGGGTGATGGTGTCGCCAATATTGTAGCGCTGAACCAGATTTGTGAGAGCATTATTTTCATCCACCTTCACGCCGTTCACTTCCAAAATTATATCCTCCGCCTGAACTCCCGCCTTATCGGCCGGAGAGCCCTTTATCACCGCCGGACCGTCCTGACTTCCGCGCACGAGCGCGCCGTGATCAACCGAAAGCTTCTGGCTCTTCACGACATCGGACGTGACCGCGATATAACGCACGCCCAGATACGGTATCTTTATGCTTCCGGTCGCCTTCACCGATTGAATATCCCGCTTGGCCTGATTGATGGGAATGGCAAAACCGATGTTCTGGGCGTCCGAGGCAACAGCCGTATCGATGCCGACAACCTCACCTTTAAGGTTCAAAAGCGGTCCGCCAGAGTTTCCGGGATTGATGGCTGCATCCGTCTGGATCAAGTTCTGAAGCGACTCTGAACCGAATGAGCCGCCGGAAGCAGTAATGGAGCGGTATAGGCCGGAAATGGCGCCTACCGAGACCGTGTTCCGGAACTCGCCTAAGGCATTCCCGATCGCAATTGCTGTCTGGCCGAGTTTTATCGAGTCCGAATCACCAAGGGACACGACCGGCAAATCGTTCGCATCTATCTTCAAGACCGCCAGATCCTGGGCCGGGTCGCGCGCCAGAACTTTCGCATCGTACTTTTTGCCGTCGTTAGTGAGCACGGTGTAATCGGCGCTCGTGTCCGAGACCACGTGCTTGTTCGTCAAAATCATTCCATCCGAAGAAATGATGAATCCGCTACCGCCGCCTACTTCCTGCCTCTGGGTCTTCCCGGTATCGCATGGTTGGGTGAATTGCGGATTATCGCCGCCGAAAAATTGCTGGAACTCCGGAGGCAAATTGCTCCAGGGGCTGTAAGGACACTGCTCTATAACCGGAAGATCTTTTGAGATGACGACCGAAACCACCGAGGGCGAGGCCTTTTCTACTGCGCTTATTATCGCCTGCTCGTAATCGATGGTCGGCGCGTACGGCGTTACGGCCTTCGCCGGCGCAGTTAAAGGGGTCGACGTCGCGTTCGAACCGGTGATGAAATTCCAAATATTATCCAAAACGCTCGCTCTCGCTAGATCGGAGGCCGCAAGCGAGCCGAAAAAACCGCCGATAAGCCCAGCCGTGATGATTATGGCTATAATTTTCTTGTTCATGTTGTCCTACCTAATTTTTATTAACGAATTTCGTAGCGCAACGTTACATCCACCGTCACATCCTGGGAACCGGGCTCGATCGAGGGGGCCGGAACCGCCGCCACGCTTTTTTCCATGGCCGCGCCACCCGTATCGTAACTATAGTAGATTGGCGAGGGACCGGATTCGTCTATACCCAACAACCGCCCCACGCTGAAACCGCCGGCCTTCGCCACTTCTTTCGCCTTTGCTCTGGCTTTCGTTATCGCCTCGGCGCGTGCTTGAGATTTTACGGAATCGGGGTCATCGATAGTGAACTGAAGTTGGGAGACAGTGTTCGCGCCGGCTTTCACCACACCGCCCAATATATCGCCGATTTTCGAGAAGTCGCGGATCTTCACTTGCACGTCCTGGCTCACTGAATAGCCCACTATCTCGGCGGGCGGACACGGCTGGACGTTCACAGAATCGAGGGGACGATAACAATTGTACGTTTGATAGCGGGGAGAAATGCTGTAGTTCTGCGTCTGGATATCCTTACTGTCGACGCCATTCGTCTTCACGAAATCTATCGCGGAGTTCACCTTCTTCGTATTATCCGCCTGGAGAGAACCGAGATCTTTACCGCCCTCGGTAACGACACTGAAATCAAACTGGGCCACGTCCGGCACCGCCACAATTTTTCCTTCGCCCGAAACCGAAAAACTCCGGAAGGACGACGGCTGAATCGATTCCCCGTAACTTGAGGCGTAGGACCACACCGAATATGCTCCGACCAAAAGCGCTATTATTATCGCGATATTTAAATACTGTTTTGTTTTTTCCATATTTTTTACTTACTGCCCCTTGGACAAAAGGGTTCTTATTTAATAATTCTAGGAGATTCCGGATTTGGGTCAACCTATTCCGTAATTATATTAACGAATAACTCCCTCAATTTGTTTCAACGCCCTTTTCATATCCTCAGTTTTCAGGGTTTTTCCGAAACTGAACCGCAAGCTTCCCCGCACCCGTTCTTGCGAAAGCCCGAGTGCCTGGAGGACCGGGGACGGAGCATAAGACCGGGCCGAGCAGGCCGAACCGGCGGAAGCGGCCACGCCGGCAATATCGAGCTTTACGAGCAGGTCGCCAGCATACTCCGTGGGAAAATAAACGTTCAGGATATGGGGTGCTTTTGAATCGCCATTCATCTCGGCCTGCGGATAGAATTTCTTGAGCCCGCGCCAGAAATAATCCTTGAGTGCTTTGACCTCTTTCGTATTCTTACTCCTGCTTTTTTCCGCCAGTTCAACTGCCTTCCCGAAACCGACGATAGCCGCAACGTTTTCGGTGCCGGAACGCAATCCGAACTCCTGTCCGCCCCCGGTGACGATGGGTTTTAATTTTTCCTGCGCGGATTTACCGACATACAGAGCCCCGATTCCCTTGGGACCGTAAATTTTCTGCCCGGAAAGCGTCATTAAATCCACGCCGAGTTTTTTAACATTACAATCAAAATAGTTAAATGCCTGAGCGGCGTCCGTATGTAGGAGCGCGTGCCCGCCGGAATTCTTGATTAGTCTGGAAATTTCCTGAATGGGCTGGATGCTTCCGATCTCGTTATTCACGTACATTACAGAAACGAGAGTGGTTCGTCCGTCCAATGCGTCTTTTATTTTCTCAATGTCGACAATGCCCTTTTTGTCCACCGGGATATAAACCATCTCCACACCCTGCCTGCGCAGGCAGGCGTCTTTCTCCAAATCTCTCGCGGTATCTAGAATCGATTCGTGTTCAATGCTACTAATAATGATTTTTGGCCTGATGGGTCGTGCCGCCCCGGTCACCCCGCGTAAAACGAGGTTGTTTGCTTCCGTCGCCGACCCCGTAAAAATCACTTCCCGGAAATCTGCGCCAATCGCCTTCGCAACCGACTCGCGGGCTTTGTCCACCGCACCCTGCGCTTCCTGTCCGAAAGAATGCAACGAACCGGGGTTTCCAAACTCTTCCGTAAAATAGGGCATCATCGCCTTCACTACCGCCGGGTCCGTTGGTGTTGAAGCGGCAAAATCCAGATATATCCTTTTCGGCTTCATAGCTTGAATTATATAGGTTTTATCTGCGTTTTTGGATATTGACTTTATTTAAATTAAATGCTAACATGACATTAGTGAATTAATAAAACTAGTGGTGAGAGACACCGGACTAATTCCATATAATTAGGGTTCTGTTTCGGCGACTTATGTGCTGCAGCGCATACGGTCCCAAAACCATTTCAACCTGGTCCACAGATCAATGGGAATTCCGTTCTCTCAAGTGTTTCTGCTATTGCAGAAACAAAACCAAGATCCAACCCTCCGAATAACCACTCGGGGGGCTTTTTATTTCTCCGAAAGGCTTTTCAATAAATTTTCCACTATCTCTTTGCCTTTCGGATTTTCTTCGCAGGCCACGAGCAATTTCATCAGCTTTTTCCGGTGGCCCCAAGAAAGCATCGCGCCCTCGGATTCTTCCGTTTTCCCGTCCGGCAATTTCTTCAAAGAAAAGAACTTCGCTCTTTCTATCGCTTCATCCCTAACCGTACCGTCGGCCGGTTTCAATTCTTCTTCCGTTACGATGAGAAAAAACCTGTCCTCATGGAATTGGGCGCCAGGCCGCTCCGATGGAATGCGCAACGCGACCGAGAGCGCCGGGTCAATGAGCTTTTTATCGAAAGTCAGGCCGGATTCTTCTCCGAATTCCCGAAGCGCCGTCGCGACAAGGTCCTCGTCCTTTTGCGGGTCAAAGTGGCCCATCGGCATCTTCCAAACTTTTTCCTCTATAAAAACCTCTCCGGTTTTCTGGGTATTCTTCTCTCCGGCTTTCTGCAAAACCAAAAGCAACTGCGGCTCTTTGTCCCTGAACCAAATGTAGGCCGTGCCCGCCGAGTAGCTGACGCCCTCTTCCGGAATAAATTTCTCTCCACTCATGCTCCGCTATCTTTCGGGGTCACTCTCCCCTCCTTTACCGGAAAATCCATGAAGATTGCTCCGGCGCAGGAGCTCCAGAATGACTGTGATACCTATAGCCGAGATAATGGCAAAATTGGTAAGGCCGATACCGCACAAAATTCCGATGGCGGATACGAACCAAATTGTGGCCGCCGTGGTAAGCCCGCGCACATGGACGCCGTGTTTCACGATGATTCCCGCTCCCAAAAAACCCACGCCTACAACCACGTTCGCTATCACAGTCAGGAACCCGCTATTCCGGGCGATGACATCGGGCAGGTTCTCGGGTGATACGGCCACGAGGTACGGCAGTGTGACGCCGACGATAGCGAATATCGCCGAGCCGGCCGCAACCATCATGTCGGTCCGGAGGCCCGCCTCCTTTCCGGCAATCTCTCGCTCCAGTCCCACAATGAGACCCAAGAGGATTGCGAGCCCCAAACGCAACAACATTTCTTCTAAGGTAAGCATATTATTATTTTACACCATTAGTACTTCGGATTCTCCTCCTTTACGCCCTTCTTGCGATTGGCGTACCGGGCGAGCGCGAAGAACAGGCTGGAGAGCCGGTTCAGGAATTGAAGCAATTCTGGTGAAAGTTTTTTGGTTCGGTTGAACCTTACCGCCGCTCTCTCCGCCCGCCGAGCGATCACCCGCGCAATATCCAGACGCGCCGAGAGTTCACTTCCACCCGGCAGGATGAATTTGCGGATTGGCGGGAGTTTTTTGTCGAGCGCTTCAATTATTCTTTCGATGTTTCTCGTTCTTCCGGCATCGATCTTGCTGAAACCCCTGGCCTCGTAACCGAATCCGGTAACCGCCGCCTCGGCTTGAATGACGAAAAGGTCCTGCTGAACCATTTTCAAGATTTCACCCATATCTTTCTTTGCCTCGACGCGCGCAAATCCAATCCATGAGTTCAACTCATCCAAATCTCCGAGCAAATCGAAAAGCGCGTTATCCTTAGGAAGCTTTTTCTTCCCGAATGCGCTTTGACCCTTGTCGCCCTGGCCGGTGAAAAACTTGGTTTTCATCATACCCTCCGCGAATTTCTTTTCTCGGAAACCTTCCCGGTTTTTATGTCTCTATCCTCATACAACTTCGGAAGCATCATCTTCGGCTTCCAATTCCTTATCGTTTCTTTCAAATCGGCACTCTTGCCGTACTTGCCGCTCTTCGTGTAATCGCTGCCCAAGATCGGCCCGGTTTCGAAGAATATTATCTGCGCAATGCGCCTGCCCACCACGAGCGGTATCGCATAGTGCGAAGAATTGTTCGTTATCTCCATCGTCCAGCGATTCACGTACCCCACGTCTCCCCAGCCGGCGCATTTGCACACCTCGATGAAGTTCCTTCCCATCGAGGAACGCGCCTTCATCATAGTGGTAACGTGATTCCTGCCGCCGATGAATTCGTTGGTGTGGGCGAGAATCGTCTCTCCCGGATCGAGGAGAATTATCTTGTCCTCCGGCGAAAGACCCGTCCATGAGAAATTAAGTTTCTTGAAAACTTTCTCCGCCGATTCCGCAACGAACGGCTTGGTGCCCCAGACATGGTCCGTGTGGGCCTTGCTCCAAATGTTGTAGATAGGCATGTGATACTTCGAGCCTCTTTCCCGGAAGTAGTATTTACCTAGTGTCACATCGTAACTCGAAGTACTGAGATTGGCTCGGTTGAAGGGGTGAATGGAAATATCACCCCCTTTCATCTCCTCCAAAATTTGTTTATCCGAAAGTGCCATATTCAAATATTATCCAACAAAAGCGCCCGCGCTAAAAGGGCAGAGACAAAATCTCTGCTTTATCTATCGTAAATTCCTCTCCGTTAACCGAGGAATCAAGGATTAGTATTTTCCGGGACAGCGGGGTCACACCTTTAAACCTCAGCCAGTCGCTGATGTCGCGGTCGCTAAGTGTATCAACCAGGCTCTTATATCCCATGGGAAGATTTCCGGTATAACCGTCAATGGTGGGAACGTTCAGATCCATACTAGCCCACATCGCTTTCAATTCGTAGTCAAAGAACCATTGATTCTCGCCCCACCGCAGATAAAAGGCATCTATCTTGTTTTCCCGCACCGCCGCGGAGACCGCCTGTTCTATCTGGGTCTGGATTACCCGCTCTTTAGCCAGATCAAAATAACGGGGGTTGATATCTATTTGTTCAAGACAGGCAATCAATCCGATTGCCACCAGAAGCACCTTGAAAATCCTTGATGAGGATCTCGAATAAACCAAGGAAGCCAAACCCATGATTGCCAGAAATAGAAACAGATAAGAGATGGTCCAAGCCCTAATCACCGCGCGGATGGCTCCGGCGCCGGGAACGAATTTATAAACGTTCACCCAAAAGCTGTAATCGGTGAAAGGTATTCGCAGGGATATGAGCGTAATGATGGCGAAGAGTGTGAAGCCGACGACGAAAGATGGCGGCCAGAAAGTTTTATCCGGATATTTTCTACGGATAAGAACGAACCCGACAATGGAGACCAAAAGTAAAAAGTAAACGAAGAATCCCAAAAATAAATAATTCTCGTATCTCACCGGAATGTTCTGTGTCGCAGTTTCCAATTGTGGCGGATAGAGATTGTACAAAATGCTGGTTGAAGCGATATTCACGTAAGAGCGAACGCCGGGAATCAGTGTCTCCACCTCGCTATAGGAACGTGGGCCGATTTCTTTTTGCGCGGAATAATAAGGGGAAAGGGTAACCGCCAAAACGGCAAAAAATACTAGAACCGATATCAATATTCTGTAATCCAAAAACGGTCTAAGGGAGAACTTATCTTTGTAGAAAAGTTTGCCGACGAGAATTAAAACGGGCAAGGAGAGTAGGAGAAACCAGCCCAAATATATACCAGCCAGGACCTGAAGATAAACACAGATCTCAAAAAACAAAAAGTGTTTGAACTTTTTCTCCTGAATGAACTTGAACAGAAAGAACAGGGCGAGTGCCGAATAGAATTGGGGCAAAAGCTGCTGATGTCCTATTTGCCCCAAACGGGGCAGGCAAAAAGCGAAAAGAAACGAACCAAAACCGGAAAACCAAGTATTCATTTTCAAGCTCCGTGCCAAAAGATAAAAGGCGAAAAAATTTAAGATGGCAACAACAATCATCCAGATTTGAAATGCCGTCTCAGGAGTGAAAAAAGCCCTGGCGAGCCAATAAATCGGCGCACTGCCCCACAAATTATCGGAGTACGCCAAAACATTTCCCTGGGGATAGTAAAATATCGGGGACCATGCGGTACCAAGATACGAGTGATTGAAAACGACCTGAAAAGAATGCTCGAGAAGGAGATTGTTAAATACGGAGTCGCCGGTATCCTGCTGGGAATATCGGAAGCCGGACAAAATCATCGGCCGAAAGAAAATGAAAATGCCGATTGCCAATAGACCGACAATGAATAGAGTGCGTAATAAGTTTCTTTTTATTTTCTTATTATCCACGCGATGCTAGATATTAATTAAATCGACATTTAAACAGAGTTCTAACCGCCGAAAGGCCGTCTTTCCAGGTCAGTTTTTTACCTTCCTTCTTGCTTCTGCTTGAATAACTTATGGGGACTTCCTTGATTTTGAGGCCGGATTTCAGTATTTTGGCCGTGATTTCCGGTTCAAAATCAAAACGGTCGGATTCGAGTTCGATTGTTTTAAGAAAACTAACGGGCAGAAGCTTGTAGCACGTCTCCATGTCGGTCAGCTCCGAACCAAAAAATAAGTTCGTGATGGATGTTAAGAATCTGTTCCCTGCATTATATAAAAACGGTATCTTGATTGCTTGGCCGAGAAACCGCGAACCGAACACGATATCTGCTCCATTTTTCCCAATGGAATCGATCAAAATGCGATATTCTTCGGGATTATATTCAAAATCCGCATCCTGAATAACGACATAATCACCCATAACGTGATTTAGACCGGTTCTTATTGATGCTCCCTTCCCCCGATTCTTATCGTGAAACGCAAGTTTAAAACCGATTTTCTCTTTGAGCTCCGCGAGGATCTCCCTCGTCCCGTCGGTTGAACAGTCGTCAACGACGATTATTTCTTCCACAACCGGAACGTTTTTCACCCTGCGAAGCAAAACATCTATTGTATCGGCTTCATTAAAAACCGGGATTACTACGGAGATTTTATCGATTGTATTTGGCATGAAACGGCAGTATTCAATTGAATTACCAGTAACATCATAATACAACCCCACATCATCGACAAAATAAAAAACTCACAGCTAGCGGGGGTATTGTATAAATTGGGTCGCGTAGTAGAGGACCTGTCTCCTGCATACGCAGGCATGGCGCAGGCAGGCGTTAGAACCATGATACTGGATTTGAAGGGGGGGTTGTGTGCCGGATCTGGGGAAATAAAAATGCCACCATACCGAGGTGGCGATGCGGGAGCAGTTGGTCTGCTCGGTCCTGATGTTTGTAGACACCTGACTACGTTCCTGATTTAGATAAAGAAGGAAATCTGAGAACGAAAGAACATGCCCTCACGAATCTTCTCCAAATCCTCGTAAGGAAGTTGAAAAAGTAGATACCCCCCGATTCGTAGAGGAATCTGTCTATTTCTCCATCGTGGAGCAGTAATCCTCTCCCAAGGCATTTTGGACACCGATAGATCGGTAAACCCAACGAGAATATTGATTCGTCATAGATTCTGCCGGTATCAAAAGCCGTACCCCCACAACCTGGGGTCGGGCATGGCAATGACTTTCCTTTCGACGTCCGATTGCTTATGCGAACGCAATAATATAGAGCGACACAAGCAAATCCGAAACAAAGAATAGGTGCCAGCCAGGACCAAAACAGATACTTTTCGTAACGGAATTCGTATCGGTAGATCTGCAGACCCGCCGTATTCGGGATAACCGCCACAATTTCATCCCTGCTGTCCCAGTCGCTGTAAGTGACCTCGTCGCCCTGAATACTGAACAGGCGAATCCAATCATGAATACCATTGAACGCAGGTTGACGGGTATACACCTTGTAGTACACCGTACCGTTTGCATTCCGCAGGAATTCTTCGCTCACAGGAACCTCGATGAGGGTCTTTCCTAGAAACGGTTGGATGAAGTTCTCCGTCTCAACGAGGATTACATTGGATGGGATCGACAGAGCCGCCATCTTCACCAAACTCTTTTCTTCGAGAATCTTGTTGTGGTGAATGGTAAGTAATACACCCAGCGTGACTGCCAGAATAACAACCAACCATTTTCTGTATTGTCGGAACATATTTGCCTCCGCTCGTTAGTTGTCAAAATCCGGTTGATTAGCTGAAAACAGAATAGCACATTTCTGTACTATTTGTCAATACATTGGGTCGCGTAGTGGGGGATGTTAGAAATGTGATTGGGGGGTTGGAGAGAATGGTTTGTGTTCCTGGAATGGACTAAACCACCTCTGCGAGTGGGACGAAGTTGGGATCTATCTTAGAGAAGGAGTAGGCGTCAATGATTTCCCTATTGTTAAAATTCGTTAGTAGCATATTATGAACGTATGGATATCCTAACGTATATCGTGCTCATCATCGTCGTCCTTCTGATTTTGGGAATAAAGGTGATAACAGAGTATCAGCGCGGGGTCATCTTCCGATTGGGCCGTCTCGTTGGTACACGTGGTCCAGGACTTATCTTCGTCGTCCCGATTTTTGAAAGAATGGTAAGGGTTGGACTTCGGACTGTTACCATGAACATCCCTTCGCAGAAAATCATCACGAAAGACAACGTTTCGATAGATATAGCGGCAGTCGCCTACTACCACGTCGTAGACTCTCAGAAATCCGTGGTGGCGATTGAGAATGTCCACGATGCCGTGAATCAGATTAGCCAAACGACGGTCAGGAACGTCGTGGGTCAATTCATGCTCGACCAATTCTTGTCGCAGACAATCGATATCAACGAAAAAATAAAGAACGTGATCGACGTTCACACGGAGCCGTGGGGCATTCAGGTGACCGCCGTTGAGATTAAGGATGTCACGCTCCCGGAAAACATGCAGCGCGCTATGGCAAAGGAGGCTGAAGCTGAACGTGAGCGTCGGGCAAAGATCGTTGCCGCGCAGGGTGAATTTCAGGCGGCTGAAAAATTAGGGCAAGCAGCTGATATCATTGCCAGTCATCCAGTCGCGCTCCAGCTTCGTACACTCCAAACAATGGCGGAAATTGCCACGGAAAAGAATTCTACGATCATTTTCCCCGCCCAGTTTATGACGACCGTAAAAGAGGCTCTTGAGATGCTTCAAGAAGACAAGAAGAGCAGGTAACCCAAGGTTAGGCACATCGAACTCCGTTTAGGATATAAAAACAACCCTGATAAATCAGGGTTATCTTCTTTGGGTCGCGTAGTGAAGCCTGCCTGCCGGCAGGCAGGGACGTTAGAACTGTGATACGGGGGGGGGAAGGTTTGTGTGCCTAGCTTGGATTAACAAATCTGAAAGTATAAAGGATTTGATGGAATATATTCACATACGTGTTAGTGCCGTCATGCATATTACTCAGTGCCTTACTAATCAATGTAGTTTCCGTTACGTCGGGAGTAAAACCTGGGGCCCCGGATATAAACTCGTGGTTGAGAGAAATAATATAGTAGTTTCCATTCCGCTTTGTCCAGGCGTTAATTACAGTGTCCCAGGATCCCATTCCTCCATATTGAGCCCAGTAATCAATTGTGAAGTCCCCCACGGTCTCGGAAGCGACCCTTCCGGTTGTTGACGAAGAGATGGGGGCGTTCTCTTGATAAGTGAAGCGACCACCAAAAGTTCCGGGTAAATCGACTGATAAATCCTTACTTTCAAGCACTTCGACAGGAAAATCAGCTGGGTATTTTATTTCAAATCCATTTGCTGCATCAGTATGTACTGGCCAATTAGCTGTTGCGTCCTGAGGTTGTGAGCTGGCAGTGGTTGCTGTTTGAGGTCCCGAAGTAGCCGACTGCGGCGGAACGTTTTTCGAGGATAAATACCACGCTCCCCCGCCAACCACGAGAATTCCCAAGAGGATGAGAAAGACGACAATTGGCGCGAATCCTTTTTGGTTCATGGACTCATTGTATAACAAAATGTCCCCATCTGGAGTACAAAAATTATCCTGATTTTATCAGGATAATTTTGGATGGGTCGCGTAGTGGAAGACGTTAGAACTGAGATTGGGAGGTTGGAGGGAGGGGTTTGGGGAAATAAAGAGCCACGCCGATTGCTCGCGTGGCCGCTCTTGCTCCCTCTCGCTTTTCTTAGGAAAGGGATTGTTCACCAGCCGTCACCGGTGATTGTCATTCCCTGTGCGATGAAGATTTTCATTTTTTGAATCACTTCTTCGGAAGCACCATCCTTTTTGAGTTTGGTTATAACGGTCTTCTCCTGATTGGCAAAAAAGGACTTTCTCGCCTTATTCGCGGCTCTGATGATTTCTGCATTCTTCTTTTCTTCGGTGTTCCTTATCCTTTGTGCCATACCCTATTCTCCTTTCTGGTGAAATTGTGGATTTACTGACGCCAATATACCACCCGATATCCGAGGTTTCTAGTGAAGTCAACTTCACTCTATAAGACTGTTTTCGACTCTCTCTTGATGTTAAAATGGATTCTATGGATCTCCCGCAAATGCAATCTCTCTGCCCGCAGTGTCATCAAACTATTTCTCCTGAATGGTATTTCTGTGCGAATTGCGGAAAGAATCTTAAAGAGAAACCACCCTCGACGACTTGGCTCGCGCAAACCAGCCTTTATCTATTAAGTATTTTCCTCCCACCACTTGGTCTCTGGCCTGGCATGAAGTATGTCCGCAGCTCATATCCGCCTGCACGGCGAGTCGGCATTATCATTATTGTTCTCACCGCAGTCTCACTAGTGGTAGGTTTCGTGATTTTGGAACGATGGCTGAGTAATGCGGTCCAGCAGGCAACAAGCAGCGATCTGGGTGGCTTAGGTGGATTTTGATTTAGAAGGATTTGCGTGCCATATTTGGCGAGATAAAGAACTATCTCAGGTGAACTCTCAGAAAATAGTTCCTTGACATTGGCCTAATCACATGCTATAGTTTTGACATTTAGAAAACTGAGAATAGCTGTACATTTCAAACTAAAAGGGAAGGAGACACATATGATTAGCAAATTGAAACATCGTTTTGAATTGAGGAGCGCGGCACGGAGAATACCCATGAGGATTTATGAGCTCATTGACGCTATAAAGACGCGATATTCTGCAGTACGGTTTGACGCAAAAGATGACGAATCGTTTCAAGAATTTCTTCGGTCGGTTAATACTGATCGCGAAATTCAAGAGTTTGCACAGCTTTCAAATGGTGGGGCGATTGCTACACTTAGGGAAGGCGAAAAAACCCCATTTGGAGGTTTTGGGACGAATCTCTGCGTTGGACCTCAAGGATTATATGTGTATGACTTCAATGATTATGAAGGGAAGAGTAAGGAGATTACATCTTCACCTGAAACGTTGAAGCAATTCGGTATGACCTCTCAAAAACTTCGCGATGCGATTGTAAAGTTTTTTGACAGGGATGCATACATTAAACATGTTGCCGAATTCAATTCATTCCGTCATTGATTTATCTTTATCAATTAACCAGAATCGCCCTACGAAATCGCAGGGCGGTTTTTTATTTCCCCACCTCAATTTTCGTTCCGGCATCGTCCCACTCGGAGACAAAAAACCGTCCTAATTCTATCGGGATAATTTTGGGTAGGTCGCGTAGTAGAGGACGTTAGAACTGTGGTTAGAAGGTTGGAGGGAAGGATTTGCGTACCGAACGTGAGCGTATACGTTCAGAATCAGGACAATGTAGAATAACAAGATATGACAAGCTGGCGTAACGAGTCCTCCTTCACCCTCATAGAGCTCCTGGTAGTGATAGCCATCCTCGGAGTCTTGGCTACCGCCGTCATCCTCGTCATCAATCCTGCTGAGCTCCTCAAAGAAGCTAGAGACTCCACTCGTCTCTCCGATCTGGCGTCCTTGAACAGTGCCCTCAATCTCTTCCAGGTCGACCAGTACAACCAATCCCTCGGAACCGCCTCAACGACCTATGTGTCAGTTCCGGACACGTCACCTACCTGTGCGAACTTAGGCCTTCCCGCATTGCCTTCAGGCTGGGCATACGCCTGCGTTTCCACCGCCTTCTCCTCGAGAGTCGACGGCACAGGATGGATCCCTGTGAACTTCACCCTCATCTCATCCGGAAGTCCTCTCTCCAGGCTTCCCATTGATCCCATAAATACCACCTCAAGCGGACAGTACTACACCTACACATCAGGAGGCTCTTGGGAACTGACGGCTATTCCTGAATCACAGAAACAGCGGGCCGCCCTCCAGATCAACCCTCCCATACAGAATATGCCTGGAGTCATAGCCTATGGTTCTAATCTTTCCTTATCACCATTATTCAATACCTCTGGACTTGTGGGTTACTGGCCTTTGGATGGCTCTCCCAATGACTCATCTGGGAACGGAAACAATGGGACGTGGTATGGCTCTCTGACCAACGGTTCCTACTATACGGGAGGCAAGATTGGACAGGCGGGGAATTTCGATGGGACGGATGATTATGTGTCCGTTCCCGATAACTTGACCCTTCGATTAAATTCCGATTTTACAATCTCGCTTTGGTATAAGGAAATAACACTGATCGGCAGTTATCCAGGTATTCTTGTCAAAGGGAACTCGGGTGTTGCTGGGCAAGGATATTTAATTTTTTATATAAGTAACGGTACTATACTCTATAAAAGAGATAATATTAGTCCATCTGCGGCAAATTTAGTCACCACATCTTGGAATTTTCTTACCATTACTTATTCAGGATCAATATGGTCGTGGTATTTAAATGGAATGCTCAAAGCGAGCGGTACCCAGGTATATGTCACTGATACAAGTACAAGTTCTCTTCTTTTTGGGAAAGGGGATGACTTTGGTAGTGGAGTTATCGACGACGTCCGCATCTACAACCGCGCTCTCTCCGCCGCCGAGATCCAAGCCATCTATAACACCACTAAGTAGAGAAGAGGTTTCTTTGGCTGATTGAAAATTGTTTTTTTGTCCGGGTCGCGTAGTGGGGGACGTTAGAACTGTTATACAGCGAAGGTGTATTTTAAGACCTAATAAGATCGTAGATTTTTCGCGTCCCCCCGAATATACCCGACCATCCCCGCATTGAGCCATCCGCAAAATAAGCCTTTCCCGGATTCCCGTTCTTATCAAGATATTCGACAAGTATCCATTTAGTGCTTTTACCGACCAATAAACCAAATCCATTGGCGATTAGAAAATAAACAATTAAAAGGACAACGTCTTCCCCAGTGAATACAAAATGAGATATGGAGGTAAATACAAAATAATATACGGCTATGGCTAAAATGTTCGTCATAATATAGGTTACCCAATTGATGTCTTGGCTTACCATGGAAATACCCCTAACGGTTGATTTACCGATTTGAATCGTATTCTTCTTGCCTGTAAATAGGATATTTTCTCCGGAGAAATCCAACGAACCCTTGTCGTTAAAGACAAGAAATTTGGAGGCACTTTTTACCTTTTTCTCAGAGGCATACCATACGTTTGGAAAAATTTTTTTATCTGCACCCATACGTTAAAGGTACACCAGACCATGCCTGAAAGATACTTGGATTTATCGCTGGGTCGCGTAGTAGAGGACGTTAGAACCATTATACAGCAGAAAGAGCGGGTCTGTGCGCCGGACCTAGGTTAAATCTCATCTGGTTATAACCAGAAATAGCAAAGCCCAACATTGTTGTCGGGCTTTTTGCTCATGACTTTCGTCTTTGCTTTCTACGCAGTGGGCTCCACGTAGTGTTCGGTTAGGTATTCAACCGTAATCGAGTTTCATTTTTCCCCTCTGGTAGGATTATTGCATCGTTAAAAACGATCTCAGTAACAGCGCCGGACTAGCTCGAGCTCGTCCAGATTTCCAGTCTTAATGAACTCAGCACAAATCTTGAAGCGCTCGTCAATCTTACCCGCGCCTTCAAACTTTCCGATTACCTTCTGCAAGGCAGAGAGATGGGGGCGAATATCTTCGGCTGTGAGAATACCGTCGCAGATACAGTGACCAAACTCGTGCTTGGTCATATCGGCGCGTTCCCCAGTGATCGTCCACGGATACCTCCAATCGTCCGAATCCACGGTATCTTTGTTGGCCAACTGGGCGATTTGGGCAATCTGCTTAAGCTGCCTTGCCTTGTTTTCGGCCGCGTACTTGTCGGGTTCTACCGTCTCGTCGAGCACTGCGAATATCCCCATCGCGCCGGAGAGAATGAGCTTCTGCTTATCGAGTGCCTCGTTGAAGATCTCGACGAACTTGGCCTCATCCTTTTTGGTGGGCTTCTCGATATTTGTAACACCGAGATAATTCATGTACGGCTTGTCATCGTACCCACCGGTCCAGCGGACGATCGGAAGTTTCGGGAAGTTGTGCCGAACGACACAGATTAGACGGGTTGAGGTAACGGCCTCACCAAAATCCTTGTCGATCATCAGCACATCGACCCCCTTGATCGCGTCGGCCACCGACTCGGACAGAGATTTCGAAGTGAACTGCTTGGGATCAGAGACAACCAACCCCGTCACCTCATAGCCAGCTTGCTCGAGAAGGGTCTTACCATGCTTGATCCATAGAGCACTATCATCAACAATCAGAATACGCATACAAAACCTCCATTTTGGTTTATAGGGTTATTCTCGACTATCAGAATTTTCGTTTAACTTGTACTTATAAAATTGTCATAGGGAAACACAATGTTCCTGTCTGAAAACAAAATAGCACACCTCGTGCTATTTGTCAATCTGGGTGCCTAACGGGAATCGAACCCGTATCAGAAGTTCCACAAACTTCTGTGTTAACCGTTACACCATAGGCACCATAGGTAAAAACCTAAGGAAATTCTATACCCGCCGCCGCTAATTTGAAAGTCCGGCCGGAATGTATGCTAATATCTAAGAGTAACCCCTTATGGGAAGTCTTTTAGACAGTTTGGGCGCTCTCGTAGTCCATTATCCAGACTGGAGCCATTGGATAATCGCCGTCGCCATCCTTATCCAAGGCGAGGTGGTTGTTCTGGTCTCGGTATTTTTGATAGCGGCCGGAAACTTGACCTGGGGCGGTTTCATCATCCCAGCTATTTCGTCCCTCATAGTAGGTGACATGTTTCTCTTCTTTTTGGGGCGGGCCATGCGGAATACCCGCTTTGGCTGGAAGCTATACCGGAAGATAAAACACTCCAAACGCACCCAATTTTATCTTTTCTACGTGCGGGAAAATATCAATAAATTGATGATAATCTCCAAATTCCTGGTGGCCGCGAACATCTTCGCGGTCTTCGCCGTGAGCTGGTCGAAGGTCTCATTCGCCAGGTTCATGAAATCCCAGCTTACGAGCGTCTTGCTTTGGTTCTTCTCGGCCACCGCCGTCGCCTACTTTTTCGCCTCCGGCTTTACCTACCTGAAATCCGAAAAGGTTTTCAAACAGATAGAAATAGGCCTGGCCGTCGTGATGGTCCTAATGTTCGTGGGCGAACACTTCTTGCGGAAAATTTTAAGCAAGAGATTCTCCGTCGAAGGCAGAGCCAGGGGTATCGGGAACGCCCTCGATGAAAGCTTCGAAGAGGAAGAAAAGGAAAAACTATCTCAGTAACTCGTTGACTTTGGCCGCCACTATGAAGTCGTTCTCGAAGAGTCCGTTTATCGCGTGTGTCCAGAGTTCCAATCTCACTTTACTGTAGAAAACGTGTATATCCGGATGATGGCCCTCGCTTTCGGCGATGGCGGCCACCTTGTTTATGAACGCCATCGATTCCTTAAAATCTTTGAACTCGAAATCGCGGCTTATTTTCTTGCCGTCCTCTGAAATAGCCCAGCCCGGCGTCTGCTTCAATAAAATTTCCGCTTCCGGTCTTGTGAGCGGGGTTTCAGCTCCTTCACAGGCCACGCATTTTTTTGTTTTTAGGTCCATAAGTTAATTATCTACCCCTTTTCTTTATTACGATAATCCTTCGAATAATCGGATTTTTTCGAGGATACGGAGACAACCCCGGAAAGTCGAACCAGACACGCCTGAAGGTTTCCAAGCCCAACTTGCGGACTTTTCCGATCTCCGGGTCCTGAAGATAAATGAATCGTTCATCCAAACCAACTGCGACCGAGTAATGGCCATCATCCTGCGAGAACCAGTCCACTATCACCGGAATGTTTTGCTTAATGTATCGCTTGATATCGCTGATGCTCGCATAATCTTTTATCAATCCCTCAAAACCAAGTTTTCCGGCGGCGCGGAGCATGCCCTTAGCGTCTATGCCGCGAGAGCGCGTGGCGCCAGATAGCTTTGCCAAAGCGGCCTCGCTTTTATTCGCGCCGTAATATCCCAACACCATCTTGAGCGATGCGGGACCGCAATAACCCCGCGTTTGACGGAACGACTTTATCTTTATCATTTTGTGCCGCGGGGGTGAATCGAACACCCGACGCCTACCTCTTCCAAGGTTTGCTTGGACTATATCATCTTCCTTCTAAAAGGAAGTTGGGCGCTTGCGTAGGATTATCGTTGGGACTCACCTAC
>Ga0187878_1000708_pt1 | contig 35977 bp, 38 predicted proteins | sample June2016WEW_17_1_FD_132979 | JGI IMG/M metagenome (GOLD analysis project Ga0187878, IMG submission 132979) | Peatland microbial communities from SPRUCE experiment site at the Marcell Experimental Forest, Minnesota, USA - June2016WEW_17_150 | ecosystem: Environmental > Terrestrial > Soil >... | reverse complement strand
CGAAGAACCTCGGCGCCCACATGGCTAAGAGGCTAGACGAGCTCAAGGATCGACACCCATCAATCGGAGACGTTAGGGGCATAGGCCTATTCTGGGCCGTCGAGATCGTGAAGAACAGGAAGACGAAGAAACCCTTCAACACTCGGATCGACAAAATCACCGGAGTTCCACTAATGGTGGATAAAGTCGCCGCGGAGATGGGTAAGAACGGAGTCATCTGCAACACCTGGATAAGCCACTTCGTGATAGCTCCGCCGTTGATAGTTACGAAGGAGCAAGTTGACGTTGGCGTCGATGCGATGGATGAGGGTCTGAAGATAGCGGACAAGGAAGTAGATCAATAGGCACCCCAAACCAAACACGAATGCATTAATCGTCTTTAACACTCAAGTTTTAATTAAGAAAACAGCGATCATTTAACCTGTTTTATCATGTTTGCAAGAGTTTGTGGTTCTTTTTATAGGACCCACTCTAAAGGTTGGTAGTGATATCATTGAAGGTTCTAGGCATAGTTGGTGGAGCCAAGAGAGATGGAAACACGGTTAAGCTCGTCGAGGAGGTACTCGCTGGCGCAAGTGAGGCGGGGCATGAGACTGTCCTTTTCAAGCTCGCGGAGTTGAAGATCGGTCACCTCGGGGAAAAGGAGGGGATGACGACGTTCCCCGAGGATGACTTCGAGAAGATCAAGCCTCATATCGAGTCCATGGGAGCTCTCATCCTCGGAGCACCCATCTGGTACAGCACTGTCGACTCCCGTACACATGTATTCATCCAGCGCCTTTACTGGTATAGTGGTTACTATAGTGAGGAGAACAAGGCTAAGTGGCCCAAGGGGACGAAGGCCATCAATTGCATTACATACGGTTGGTATGACCCCCACAGATACGACGGTGTCCTCGACTGGCTCAAGGAAATGGAAAGGAGCTACGGGATGAAGAACATAAAGGGTATCGCCGCCGCAAACACTGGCGAGAAACCAGTTGAAACGCGCTATAATCTTCTCAAGAAGGCTCGCGACTACGGTAGAAAACTCTAGTCACGCACACGAGAAAACACCACACAGATTGCATGATTATGATCTAACTTTTTAGAGTATACTCAACACTAGAACTCAAGATTTGACCAACTTTGATCTGGGGCCAACTGATTAAAACAGTCATTTTAGGAGCTATTCAAGGCCTCACAGAGTGGCTACCAATTTCTAGTAGCGGGCATCTCATAGTCCTAGAACACTTCTTTGGTCTGGCCACAACACCTCTATTCGACGTAGTCCTGCACGTCGGTACACTAGTTGTTGTGATCTTATTCCTTAGAAAGGAGGTTCTCAGCATCTTTCCTCTCTTTATCACTTGGACTTCCACTCAGAATATGGCAGGCTCATACCATTATTGATAATCGCAACTATACCAACTGGTATAATTGGATTGATATATGTGGAGTTTTTCGAAGACGTTCTCTCCGGTATTTTGCCCGTCGGCATTGCCTTCATTTTAGACGGAACGATTGTGTACTTATCCAAGTACAGTAAAGAAGCTAGTGAAGTAGTTACTACTAAGAAAGGTCTGATCGTTGGTTTTCTTCAAGGGTTAGCTGCATTCCACGGATTATCTAGAATGGGCGTTACCATCTCATCAGCATTACTGACGGGTATAAACAGGGAGAAGGCTCTAAGGTTCTCATTTCTTCTATCAATTCCTGCGATCCTTGGAGATCTACTGGTTGAGGCATTTAAACAGCAAGGTGTGGTTTCAACCACAGGTCTTGGCTTGACCGAGATGTTGGCGGGGGTCGGTGTAGCCATGGTTGTTGGATATATCGCATTGAATCTTATTTCAAGGATAACATTGGCTAAGCGATTTTATTACTTCGCATTCTACACCTGGTCGCTTGGAGTTATCATCGTGTTATTTGCTCTACTAGGTAAGTAGTCGAGTTTTATAAATCACGCGCTCGTAGCCTGAATACGTTTTTTTGTCAATAGGAGAACCAATTCTTTAAGGCAACTCGGCGTGCACGCACGATATACTAGTACAGCTTCATCGAGATGATCCACCCAGAATTGTTGAAATAATTAAACGCCCTAATTCGATTAAGGCGAACATCGAGTGCTGAAGAACACTCTAAACATCCCAATAAAAGAGAATAAGAAGCTAAGGACGATGCTGGAATTCATAGACTCCGACGTAGAACTACATACTCTTTGGAGATGCGCCAACGTTCTCGCGATTGATCGCATGGGCTACAGCGACCATGGGCCCACCCACGTGAAACTTGTGGCTAACAGAGCCATCAAGTTGCTGAGGCTACTCACTGACAGGAAGATCGAACCAAGCATAAAGGTGAACTATGGAATGGGTTCCGACGACGCAGAGGTTGTTGTCCTACTTGCCTCCGTGACTCATGACCTTGGGATGTCCATAACCCGTGAGGGACACGAGGTCCTCAGCGTCGGGATGGCCAGAGATGTCATGAAGAGGTGCCTGCCACTGATCTACGGCCCCGAAGAAGCCACGATCATTTCAAGTGAGGTCCTGCATGCGGTGGTCAGTCATCAGGCTTCAGTAAAACCACTGACTCTCGAGGCAGGTGTTGTGAAAGTCGCAGATGCTTTGGATATGGAGAGGGGGAGGGCACGCATCCCATATGAGGCGGGTAGAATCAACATTCACTCCGTATCTGCTTTATCAATAGAAAGAGTTAGTATCGAGGGAGGCGTGGAGAAACCAATCAAGGTGAAGATCGAGATGTCGAACCCTGCAGGGATTTTTCAGGTGGACAACCTTTTGGCTACGAAGATAAGGGATAGTGGGCTTGAGGGCTTCGTAAGCATTGAAGTGTTTGTCGCTGGCGGGGAACACTTCACTATGGATGACTCAAAATTCAGACTCGAGGCATAAGACCTTCTCTTCCCTTAAAATAAAACCTCAACTTCGACGATCATAGATTTTATGATTGTACGTGCGCGTGTTGACTCAGTCATTTCTGTTATGTGCACGAAGTCTATCCTTATAATTTCCTAATGCTTACCATAATAGTCAGCTAAGGCTCTAAACGACTCCTTTGGCTCCCACGTCATATCGGGGTAAGTTTCCCCATGCATCTTGTTGGAGAGGGTCTTCACCAAGCTGTAGCTTGCCATGTCGAGATCATGTCGGGGATCTTCGTCAAATGGGAAGATGGGGCTGACAAACGTCATAACGAATGCACCCTCAACACCCGCGCTGTCAAGGGTAATGAGCTGGTCAACGAGTTCACGCGCTTGCAGACCCTCATCACGAACGAAATCACCCCTCAGTCTCGGCTGGACAAATCGGCCTAAGAACGATACTTGGTGCAGGAATAGGGATCTGTTGTCTACTATATCCTCATCCATTCCTTCCGAGGTGCCCTCGGCTCCTCGATAAGTGCGGAACCCGAATTCGGATATGACGACGGGTTTGTTGGATGTGAAGAGTGGTTTTAGGAGCTCCACGTAATTATCCCTTGTTTTTTCGATTTGATAGTGGTCGACACCCACGAAGTCAAAGAGGCTCCAGTCAACCGTCTCCCAGGGTAGAGATGCGTATGTTATTTGGCCTTGGAAGACCTTTCTAACGGACTCACTTGCCCTTGCCAGAAACGCATTTAGTGGCTTATTGTGCTCTCCGGATTTAACGCTTGACCTATTTTTCGGGTTACCCATCCGCTCAGATATGTTTCCACCTTCCAAAATGCCCTTCATAAAGAGTGTCGACTCGGATCCAACACTGAATATCAGGGGTTTATCCGGTAATCGTTGGCGTAGGGTCTCCGTAGCTGTCGCAGCTTTTGTGATGTATTCTATAGTTTCCTGTTCGCTTTTATTCCATCTCTCAGGTGAGAGCCATACCTCCAACCCTTGCTCCAAAGCATCTTCAGCCGTCGTCATAAGGCGGTTAATGTCTAAACCGCAGATTCTTACAGCGTTACAATGCAAATCGTCCTTGATGATCCCAAGTTCCATATTCACGACCTTTGGATCAAAGCTTGGGCGCCAGTCGATCCCCATTACTCGCCCAACATCGTAGCAAACTCCCTTTAGCCTCATTGATAATCCCGTCTACGACCTTCTCCCAAATACAATGAGGGGTCCAATAAAGCCTATGACGTTAATTTATCACAATAAGCCTTGACGAGTCAGAATCACATGATGGAGGTCATGAATACTCTACCAGATGCCTCAAATACGCATCAGCTACAAAATAGGCGATGCCTAAAATAACCTGCCTCGCCGGCGGAGTGGGAGCCGCGAGGCTCCTACAAGGCCTCGTCAAGGTTGTCCCACCGAAGGATATTACGATTATAATCAATACGGGTGACGACTTTGAACTACATGGGCTAAAAATCTCACCCGATGTCGATATAGTCACCTACACACTCGCAGGCATCGTGAACGAGCAAACAGGCTGGGGTATAAACAACGACTCGTTCCACTGCCTCGAGGCCCTAGGCAAACTCGGACTCGAAAAATGGTTCAACATAGGCGATGCCGACCTAGCAACCCACATAAGCAGAACAAAGCATCTCGCTGAAGGCTACAGGTTATCCGAGATAACTGCGATGCACGTAAAGTCCCTAGGGATTGAAGCGAAGCTGATCCCGATGACCGACGACCCCTTTGCTACATACATAGCCACACCTAATGGACTCATCCACTTCGAAGAGTACCTTGTACACAGGGGATCCTCCGATCCAGTTAATGATGTGAAGTACGTTGGTGCAGAGAGCTCGAAGCCAGCACCGGGAGTAATTGACTCAATAAGAGAGGCGGACCACATCATCGTGTGTCCGAGTAATCCAATAGTTAGCATAGGCACCATACTTAGTGTACCTGGAGTCCGTGATGCTCTAAGAGAAACCGAGGCGAAGATTACTGCAGTCAGCCCGATTGTGGGAGGGGCACCAGTTAAGGGCCCAGCCGACAAGATCATGTTAGGTCTGGGACTAGAAGTATCCGCTTACACTATAGCGATGCTTTACCAAGACTTCCTTGACTCATTTGTGATAGACAATAGGGACCAGAAGTACATTGAGGCGGTCAAGGAATTGGGAATAAATATCTTAGTTACGAACACAATTATGACTTCCTTAGAGGATAAGATTCGGCTCGCAGAGACGACCCTCAGATCATTAGAATTGGTGTAGAACTTGGTAGGACCAGACAAAGTCTACGCTTTACTTCCTGTTAAGAGACTCCATGATTCAAAATCCCGGCTCTCTAACATTTTAGATACCGAGGAGCGTGAAACACTCACCCTCCTCATGCTCGAGGATGTAGTTAAAACAATTCAAGCCTCCGAACTTGCGCTAAGGATCCTGATCGTTACACCCGACGAGAAAGTTATCAGGTTCGCAAAGGGACTTTGCATTGATTCCCTCGTATCAGATTCTGGTGATCTAAACCGCGATCTAGAAGAAGCCTTAGCGTGGTGTAGTAAAACAGGAGCCGAATCAGCTCTGATAGTCTTAGCGGACCTTCCAATCCTATCAGAAGAAGACATCAAACGGATCATCTCGCCATCTTCCCAAAGTCCGAATGCCGTGATTGCACCATCAAAAGATGGTGGCACAAATGTGCTTTTTCTACATCCCTGTGATTTAATTACGCCGAGCTTCGGTGTCGGAAGCTTTGAGAGACACATACTTAAGTTGAGATCAATCGGCGCTGATGTTAGAGTTTACAGATCAGTGAGTACTGCCTTGGATATCGACACCCCAGAAGACATGCGAGAATTTCTTGATAAGAATAATAACCTTCTCCACGCACCAAAATCATTGACCTATCTGGAAAAAATTAGAATCATAAAAGCTTTTTAAGCGTTAAAAACAAAAAAAAAAGAGACGCCAAATATTCACATCGAATAATGTATTTATGTACTCAATTAGGGATTGGATTAGAGTTCACATAAGTTAAGCACGCGTCAAGATTGTTATAAGACCTCATTCAATATAATGATGAAAATCGGTGAAGTCTTTGCCCGAAGAACCCACCCCAAGGAATACCAACTCATTCCATGTTCTCATTGTAGACGATGAGCCCTCGCAGATGGAGTTAGCGAAGCTAAACTTAGAAGACTCAGACCTATCCTTCACAATCACAACGACGTTATCCGCATCTGAAGCTCTGAAACTCCTCCGCGACAATTCCTTCGACTGCATCGTCTCCGACTACAAGATGCCTGAGATGAACGGTGTCCAGCTCTGCACCGAGGTAAGGAAAACCAGTGAGATTCCCTTCATCATCTACACGGCGAGGGGGAGCGAGGAGGTCGCATCCGCGGCCTTCGCCGCCGGCATCGACGACTATGTCCGTAAAGAGGCGACATCAGCCCACTATAAGCTACTGGCAAAAAGGATCAGACACACCGTAGAAAAGAAGAGGGCTGAAAAGGAGCTGCAGCATACTGAAGAGGAGCTACGAGCATCAAATGAGCAGGTTCAGGAATATGCTAACAAGCTTGAGAGGATGGTTGATGATAGAACTTCGAAGCTCAAGGAGAGCGAGGAGAGACTACGTGCCTTCATAGACTCAACCGAGGATGGTTTTGGATTATTCGATTCTCAACTTCGCTTAATTGACCTAAACAAGGTCGGTCTCCAATTATTCCTCATGGGCTCTCCACCCGGCACCACTAAGGAGGATCTCATCGGGAAGAGGTATTCTGAGATCTTCCCTGGGATTGAGAAGACGGAGAGATACGAGGCGATGTTGAGGGTCCTAAGAACAGGTGAACCAATGCACTGGGAGGGAGCGAGCTGGGTCTCTCCAGACATCTGGCACTCTAACACAGCCTTCCTAATAGGCTCTAACCTAGGCCTTGTGTCGCGGAACATTTCGAAGCAGAGAAATCTTCAGGAAGAGCTACAAAGAGCCGAGGTCATCTCGGCAGTGGAGCAAATGGGTGCTACGGTCGCCCACGATTTGCGTGGACCACTCGGACAAGTAGTCCAAGCAGTAAACATGACAAAACAGGACCCAACCCTCATACCCAGGATGCTCCAGCTGATCGAGGAGAATGCAGTCAGATCACTGAAGATGATTGCTGACTGGCGGTCGAGCACGCGGGAGATAGTTCCCAATCCAGTAAATACCGATCTAATTGCATTAGTAAAAAACATAATCGAGGGAACAACGCTTCCATCGAACGTGGAGGTTGAGATTTCCCTGGGGAAAAGCCTCGACTTAGTAAAATTAGACCCAGACATAATGCATAGAGTCATCGACAACCTTGTGAAGAACGCGGTGGAAGCGATGCCAAATGGCGGTAAACTCACGATTAGTGCGAAGAAAAATGATGACAAGATAGTCATTAGTGTTGGCGACACGGGGGTGGGTATACCTGAGGGGTATAAGGCGAGAATCTTCTCTCCGCTATACACAACGAAGACTGGAGGCATGGGTTTGGGGCTTACATATTGTCGGAGGGCAGTTGGTGCTCAGGGAGGCTCAATCGATTTCGAGTCTGAAGTTGGTAAAGGCACCACATTCACGATACGATTACCAACCCAATAATGCTCTAATTTTATCTCTTAGAACACAAACCTCACTAGGTAATTTCTCTTTCTTGACACAAATGGAACGTGGTTTTGCCTCATATTCACTGCGTCATCTTGACCGTCTGAAGTGATGAATTGGAAACATACGCGAAACGATCTGCGTTTAAATCTGGCCGAAAAGAACTGAGATCTGGAAACCAAACATGATAATGAACTCAACCACTGCTGAGGAGGAAGCACTCCTAACAGTCGCGAAACTGATGATAGCAGCAGCTAGGACAGCTCCCAAAACCAGGGGAGAGGACAGCATAAACACTGGCATTATTACCGGTGATGACAAGGAGAAACTCGCCAAGACCATGGATGAGCTCGGACGAGGCCGAGACTCGGGGAACGTTCGAGCCTCGGGGGCGGTTGTGCTTATCGGTGTTGAGTGTGGCAAGCCGAGCGAAGAGTGGTGGCCATTCCAAGCGAAGCTTATAGACCTAGGCATTGCCTTGGGATCGGCTGCGAAGGTCGCCTCTGACTTAAACGTGGATAATAGGATAATGCGTAGTGTGGGTCTAGCTGCTATGAAGATGGGTCTTGTCAAGGGAGAAGATGTAGAAGGGATACCGATCTCAATAAAGGGGAAGAATATTTATTTTGACAGAAAAGCCTAGCTAAGTAAATCTCTATTTTTAATCCTCACATTTATCTTACGCTTACGATTAATTATTGGTTGCCTAACGGTGTTGAAACACTTCTACATGAAAAAAGGATTTTCTGCATAGTTTATAATGTAGGTGCGATAATTGGTGAAAAAATCAGGCAACAAAATCGTCTTTTTTCTTTTTTTCTTCAATAATTGCTTTTAGTTGTCTTATCTCTTCCTCTTTTTTAATTAATTCCCTCTCTAAGGATTCGATATATGCGTTTTGAGCTTGCACAGCACCTTCCATTTTTGAGTCTATATCCGTTATTAATGCTCCTTGACTAACTACAGATACATTAGGTATGTCGACTATCTCTTGATTTAATTCATAATATATATCTTTTAGTTCATTCAAATATTTTAAAGTTTCTTGGTCTATAGTATTAAATCTTGTACTATTTTCCATAACATCCATTGTCCTTATTGTTGATTCTTCAAACTTTTTAAGATTTTCAATATGTGAAGAAAAACTTACGACATCTATTATATCCATTACTTTTTTCGCATTTTCTTCAAATAATCTTATTTGTTCAATTGCCCCTTCTAATCCTTTAGTATAAGACACATCCAATTGGATTCCTTTGTTCATTATTTCAGACTTTTCTTCAGGGATTGAATTTTTAACACTTTCATTAGATTCATAAATCGTTTCTTCTTTCTTTTCTTGGCTCATAATTCCTTTAGTAATTAATAGTTTATTTAACATTTCCGAGCGTGGGCTTGTCTTTTGAGGGTTATGTCCGATTATGTACTTAACCAGAATCTGTGTCCACACCGATTCACTAACTGCGATGATGTCACCAGACGTTTATAGCTACAAACTTGACTAAGATATTCGTGTAACTCATATGCCATACTGCATGAAGTGCGGGAAAGAACTTTCTCAAGATGATAGATTCTGCTCACGATGCGGGACACAAGTCCCAGGATACAATACTAACACACAATTGCTAGTCGACAAAATCGAAGTGAACTATCCCGAAGGCGATTCAGCTAAACTGAAGATGGTTGTTGGAGCCAGCAGCTTGGAAATAGGGTCTGGGGCAGGGAAATTTGTTGAAGGCACCATAGACTATGATATCCCAGAGTCGAAACCATTCGTATCTACGACAGGAAACATAGTGAGGATAGAACAGACGCGAGACCCACTAGCCTACCCACACTACTTCTCAAACAAATGGAACCTTAGGCTCGGTGACGCCAAACCATTCACCATGGAACTTAGCGCAGGTGTAATACGAACAAATCTAAGTCTCGGGAAATTACCGATAACGGATCTCCTAATAGAAGCCGGCGCTGGCGATACCCGAATCTCATTCAAGGAAACCAACCCAAGTATAATGAATAACCTCGAGGCACGCGTAGGCGCAGGTGAGCTAAAACTCTCCGGCCTACTTAACGCCAACTTTGAGAAGATGCGAATCAAAGGCGCCGTAGGTAGCATCGACCTCGACTTCGCTGGGGAAAAACTCCAGAGAGACGCCCAAGTCAATGTTGGAAGCGGAGTCGGCGGAGTTACCGTCACAGTAGGTAAGGGGATCCCCGCAAGAGCCCGCATCAGAGGGCTAACGAGTGTGAGAACTTATGGCGGATTCTTTAGGAGTGGAGGGGGCTTCGGCGACTCAGAGTACCAAACAGAGGATTATGAAAGTTCATCAGGGCCAAAGATTGAGCTTGAGCTAGACCTCGGCGTCGGCAGTATCTCCCTAAGAACCTCACCCTAGTCCGAGTGTGCGAATCTCGAGTGTTAATTACTGATTGCGGGAGCCTTCCTTAGGTATTTCTTGTCTTCAACTTGTTCGAGCATGAAATTGGCTAAATCAATACGAGAGACGCCCAGACCCACCTGACCGGTACCAATGTATCCGACCCTAACGACTCCAGTTTTAACATTGTTATTTAGTAATGCAATCCTAATTATGGTCCAATCGAGGTCGGAGCCACGTATAGTCTCTGCTATCCCAATGATGTCCTCGTAGGCAGCACGCATTGTAGTTTTGACGATTCCTACGAGAAGACTAGTCATCAAATTTGGTTTATCCTCCGGATCTTTTACGCTTAAAGTCGACGAAGCAACGAGTCTTCGAACACCTTTAGCCTTCATTACCTTGACGATATTCTGCATACCAGTTGTAAGCGGTCTGTGACTTGAGCTTCCTCTAGGCCCAAGAAGACTGAATACGGCGTCTGCACCGTTAATCACCTCCTCGATAGATCTCTCGTCAGTCAGCTCCCCTTTTACGACGGTTAAACGCTCACTGTTAATATCTATCTTCGAAGGATCGCGGGCGTAAATCACGACATAATTACCCGCCATAATTGCCTCTTGAACAAGTTGTTTGCCTGTGCCTCCTGTTGCCCCGAAAACAACGATCCTCATGTGATCAATCGGCAAATCATACGTTTAATGACCTTTAAAGCAAGCGTGAGGATGCTATCAACGAGAAACTCTTCAACTCGATTAGAATTCGAGAGCGCACGCTCTCGCTGAAGCGGTCTTTGAAACCCGAGTGATCATATGCATACGAACATAAAGTGAACACCGCAAATTTCTATGATTTCAACAACTTCTTCTCGAAATCAACTACCCTATAATGACTACCCTGCCTAGTAACAACATGGCCCTCACCTTCAACCAGTTTCTTATGAGCCTCCTCCCCTCCAGGATACTTCGCATTCAAGTACTCATCTGCCTTTAAGGTCCGCCAATATGGGATGCCAAGATCCTTTCCCTCTTTATGAGCCTCCTCAGCCGCGTTTGCTGCAGTCATGATGAAGATTCCCGACGTAAGCGAACAACAGCCCTTGACCTCATGATCTCGAGCAATCTTTTGACAGATATCAACCATAGTTACGAGCCTACCCACAGGAACCTGCTTCATGACTTCAACCACTTCCCTCGGGTTGACAAGGACAACAGTCTCCCCCACTTCAACTCCCATCTTGTGCAAAGCGTTAAAGCATGGAAAATTCTGCTTCAGTTCAAGGGTCTTAGGTAGCCCCTCCTTATCTGCTAGTTTTTCCTGCCAAGTCTTCTTCCTATTTCCCATCGATATACTTCTAGTCTTATACCTGAGAAAAAATTTTTCCCACACAAACAGAAAAAGTAAAAATCCATCAAACACCCCCAAAGAATTATGGCCGAGAAGAGTGAGCTGCTTCGACACTTCCTAGCCTCAATCGCCTACCATGCCACTAAGGCCCTCAAAGATGCTCCTGAAAACTACCCTGAACTAGATGTAGGCAAAGACGCCCGAACACCACGGGAGCTTCTCCACCATATAACTAGCGTCCTCACCTACGCTCACAGCTTCTACCAACACTACGACATGACATGGTTTTCCCTCAAACCATGGGATGAAGAGATAACTAATTTCTATGTGACCCTCGCCAAGCTAGACAGCTCCATCCATGAGGGTAAACCCAGTGGGGTCACCGAGGAGCAGCTTCTCCAAGGCCCACTCAGCGATTCCATGGCACACATTGGCCAACTCCCTCATGCTCCGTCGACTCGCTGGATCACCCGTGCCATCTGAGAACTTCATCCACGCTAAAATAAAACCCGGCCAAGTCGGGCCCAACCAGCCCAAACCAGTCGCCCCAGACAACTAAACATCCAGATGTTTTTCCCAAACCACACTTAAACGTCCCACACGAGGTCGCAAAAATATCTATCTCAGAAGAGCGATCTGACCCATATGGTACAGATTATGATGCAGTACTCCATGGATAAGGCTACGATAGCTATAGTCCCTACCCTGGACCTTCTCCTCGAGTCTGGCATTCGAGAAACCCATCAAAGTATCAAGAATTGAGTTAACAGTCCCCTCTAAATCAGCGACTGATGTACGCCACTCCTCCGAGGTCACACCAATAGGTGGCCAATCCTCAAACCCCTCAGGTCTAGGCACCTCTCCACCATTCAGCCCCTTCAACGCGGCGAGCATCCAGTAATTCATATGGTTAACGAGCTCCCATATACTGTGTCGCCCAGATAGAGGTCGTAATCTCGCCTTATCCACGGAGACTCCCTCTAGGACCTGAATCATGTTAGGTCCATGCCACGACTTACCCCTGAAGGTCGTCTCTATCTGATCATAAAGAAGCTTAACTTCATCCATAGTCATCAAATGGAAACCGATTAATAAAAATAAAAATATATGTGCACGATAAGGTTGAGTCAATCAAATTAGCGCGAAGTGTCTTAAGCGGTACTAAAACAAATTATACTTGATACCCATTGAAGAACGCTTTAATTGTGTGGGGTGGATGGCCCGGTCACGAACCTAAGCAGTGCATCGACATCTTCACTCCTTGGCTGATGGACAGGGGATACAGTGTCGATGTACAAGACACACTAAACGCCTACTTAGACCATGAGAAGATGGCTAATCTAAGCCTCATAGTCCAATCTTGGACCCAGGGAACGATAACTCCGGAGCAGGAGAGGGGGCTTCTTGACGCAATTAAATCCGGCGTAGGCATAGCCGGGTGGCACGGAGGCATGGGAGACTCCTTCCGAGACAACGTAGAGTACCAATTCATGGTAGGTGGTCAGTGGGTCGCCCATCCAGGAAACATCATAGACTACGAGGTGAACATCCTTGACCACGAAGACCCGGTGACACATGGTCTACGAGACTTCAAGATGCACTCAGAGCAATACTTCATGCACATAGACCCCTCCATCAAAGTCCTCGCTACGACCACATTCACAGGCGAACATGCCCCCTGGATCAAAGGCACCACGATGCCGGTCGCATGGAAGAAAATGTACGGCAATGGGAGAGTCTTCTACGCGTCCCTAGGCCACGTCGCATCAGACTTCAACGTGCCCGAGGCTAAGGAGATCATGAAGAGGGGAATGCTCTGGGCATCAAGGTAGGTCGGTGATATGGATCCTGTTAAAGTTGGCATCATAGGGTGTGGCTACATAAGTGGCACATACCTCAAGAACAGTAAACTTCTCAAAATTCTGGACGTCACAGCCTGCGCAGACCTCGTTCCCGAGAGGGCTGACAAGAGGGCACAGGAGTTCAACATACCCAAAGCATGCAGCGTTGAGGAGCTCCTAAACGACCCCGAAATCGAGATAGTACTCAACCTTACCACACCCGATGCGCACTACAAGATAGCGAGAGCCTCCATAGATTCAGGAAAGTCAGTCTATAACGAGAAGCCAATCGCCATAGATTTAACCGAAGGCGAGGAGCTTGTAAACGCTGCAGAACAAGCAAAGGTCCTCCTTGGTGGAGCCCCCGACACATTCATGGGAGGTGGAATTCAGACCTGCAGGAAACTCATAGACGATGGCTGGATTGGTGAGCCCGTTGCAGCTACAGCTTTCATGACCTGCCATGGCCACGAGGGATGGCACCCAAACCCAGAGTTCTACTATAAGACCGGAGGAGGCCCCATGTTCGACATGGGGCCGTATTACCTAACAGCTCTCGTCAACCTCATCGGTCCAATCAAGAGCGTGAAAGGATCAGCGAGAATTACCTTCCCCGAGAGGACCATAACCAGCGAGCCAAAACATGGGATGAAGATTACGGTGGACGTCCCCACACACGTCGCAGGCGTCATCGACTTCCGTAACGGTGCAATAGCCACAATCATCACTAGCTTCGATGTATGGGCTGCCCAATTACCAAGAATAGAGATCTATGGATCCACCGGGTCCCTAAGCGTCCCGGACCCAAACACCTTCGGTGGTCCAGTTAAAATATTGCGCATGGGTGAACAGGAGTGGAGTGCGGTCCCCTTAACCCACGGGTATACCGCTAATAGTAGAGGCATCGGCGTCGCAGACATGGCACAAGCGCTGAGATCAAATAGGACGCCCCGAGCGAATGGCCACCTAACCTACCATATCCTCGAAGCTATGCATGCGTTCCATAAGGCATCACTCGAGGAGAAAACAATCTTCCTAGATAGTAATTGTGCCAGACCAGAACCTCTACCCTTGGGACTCTTCGATGGTACACTAGACTCCTAGGTAACTTTACTACAAGCGTGCGCAGTTAATTACGAATTATTCTCCCTTGTTTCCTTGAGTATCTTTATGGTGGTTTCCCTCATGTTTGAGGTATTGGGATACATTTTTCTAGCCTCGTTGTAGAGTTCCTCATATGGCTTAAGCCAGTCGGGGTCATTCATGGTCTCTCGGGCCTTGAGTATGTATGGCTTGAATTGCTCCCATATGCCGATGGTTGTGTATGGTGGGTAAAGTTGGAAGATCCACTCCAGCGATATGATGCCATCCTTGTGTAGTATCCCTACGCTACTGTAGAGGTTGAGCAAGTACTCTATCTTTGCGAATGCTTGGGGGTTCACCGTGTAGTGGTATTTTGAGTAGAATTCCTCCGGAGTCTCCCAGTCAACCATCATACGGACGTCCTGCAATATTTGGTAGACTCGGTTGAAGCTACTTGGAGCCTCTGGCTGACGAGGTCCCTCATTCTTGTTTTATCTATGCTTCTGAGTGTGGCTGCGTAGTAGACTAGTGCGATGACAACGCTTAGTGTTGGGATGATGTTCCAGAGGTCGCTTAGTGTGACCATTGACGAGTTGATTGGAGGGGTGGGTTATAGGTTATTCTGGATTTCCGTGGAACTCTTAAGAAAAGGTCAGCCTGTTAGAACATTAAGTGAACTCTGATTAATCGGCCAGGTGGCATTTATCACGGTACTCACAGCTCCTACATTTCGCGGGGTTATCAACCGGCGCTATCTCCCTCGTTCCCCTCCAATATGCGAGGGCCCAGTCAATGTCCCTCTCCGCCATAGGTTGATTATACTCGTAGAGATACACGTGTGCATCACCCACAGTGAGGCTTGTCTCCGCTGGTCCATTCTCGTTTACCGCTTCAATCACTTTCCGGAAGAGACTCTCATCGCCTCGGCTCTCCCTAGAAGCCACGGCAATTGCGTAGAAGAGATCGCTAGTGTCGAAACCAGCGCCGTCTAGGATCCTGTCATAAACCCTAGCCTGAGCGTGATAGCTCCTATAGGGGTAGGGTGATCCACTGAACTTGTATTCGAAGAGGACGAGGGGGTTACCATCCTTGAACAATACGGCGTCGGGTTGCCCCACAAGGATCACGCCTCGATACAACATGAGGATGGGCAACTCGTGGACGACGACTGGCTCACCGGAGAATACTCTTCGGAGGATCTCCTCCCTATTCACCTCGATAGAACCAGCCTGTAGGGTCTCATGTCCCTCACTCCCCATCTTCTTAGTCTCCGTCTCAACCCTCCCGTGGATGTGCTCTAGCTCGACTTTTCTCTCACAGTAGAATTGTTCAGCTACTGCGCTTGCCGCGATGTAGGACTGATTGAATCGCAGTAGTTCACTATTTTCCGTGTCTCCTAGTCGCTTGTTAAGTGATGACTCGTTCGCTATGTACATCTCCAGTTTTCGCTGTTGCTTGACGGTGAGTCTCCCATACATCGATCTAAACTCCACGCAATTATGTGTAAAACCTCTGCCTTGCCAGAGAATAAACTATTCCAAGCATGAGCGGAGAATAAACCAACTTTATTTTGACTCGGTCAAGGTGCCCCATAGCTACTTACATTTTACATTGATGGGGGCGGTTTGATTACATATCTAAGGTAAATTCCGTATAAGATCCCTAGGACTAAGCCACCGAGGTGAGCTCCATGCGCGACATTGTCTGTTGTGAAGAGCCCTAGGAAGTCAAGTAAGGCGTAGAGTGGCATAATGACTATTATAGGGAGTGGGAAGATGAAGCCGAGGTAGACCACATGGAGAGGGTCTAGGAGGGCAAGTGCCCCCATAACACCGTATATTGCCCCTGAGGCTCCTACGCTAGGTGTGAATTGGCTTGTTGTGGTTACCTGATAGCCAACGTTTCCAATTACCCCTGCGAGTACAAATAATAGTAGAAACTGCAGTGATCCCACTCTTCGCTCGAGGAGTGTTCCGAAGACGAGTAGAACCACCATGTTTACCAGGATGTGCTCGATGCTGGCATGAAGAAATATTGAGGTCACATACATCCATGGATAACGTGATGCATAGGCAGGTATGAAAGCGAAAAATATCCAACTTCGAGTGATATTCTGGATGACGAAGACGGCAAACGTCGAAACAATCAGAATATACGTCCATCTTACCGGATGCGTCTCGCCCATCTACGTTTAGGTGTCTCTCACGTAATTTGTCTCTATCTATCAAGTTAGGGAGTCCAGATCTGATTTATAGCCAACCCTCCTTCTAGGATGTATAACTGGGTTGAGGGATTTTTTTGGAACCTACAATTAGCGTGGAGGAGGAGATAATCAGCAAGGTCCTCAAGGAGCTGGGAAGCAAGCTAGACGAAAAGGCATCTTGTAGCGAGGTCACGGATCCAGTCTGTATAAACAACGTTCTAACGAAGATGAACAACAGCGAGGAGCTGCAGAGAATCAAGAATGAAATTGCTGAGGCATTCGTCATCTCCAGTTGGACTCAGAGAATATACTTCGATGTAAGATCTATTATGATGACTATCTTTGGGGCGATAATCACGTTTTTGGTTTTTTGGCGTGTCGGAACAGTTAACGTATTCGGTGACTTCGCTCTAGGCTTCGCAACCTATTTTGTAGCCCTTGTCTTATCGAGATTGATCGACTCAAGAATAGTCAAGATGTCGAGGGGTTTTCTTAGGTTTTCTGATAGACACAAGAGACTTAGAAACTTCATCGTGAAAACCTTCTAGCGTGGGTGTAAAATATTTCATCTTCTCTACAAATGATGTGTTAATCTGGCTTCGCACGCATACATGTGATTCGTAATCTTATTCGCATCAGTTGATTTTTTTAAAATTCGAGGAAACCTTCTAAATATGGGGGGCCTTCATTTGAAATGAAACTCATGGATTCCTCAGAGATAAGAGCAATAGCAGACGGAACGCCGGTTGAAGCGTTCCTGCAATGTAGATCGAAATCCCATAGAGTCGTAGCTACGGGAAGAGGTGAGATATTCGCTGGTGAACTTGGCGACAACTCAGGTGACATCAAATTCGTAGCTTTCAGTGGCTCGACCATAAACTGCAAAGAGCTCGACGACTCAATAGAGCTTGGTGCAGTAGTTCGTGTAAAGGGGGTGAAGAACACTCATCAGGGCTTCCCCCAAATAGTAATCAGCACAAGAGACGGAGGCTCGATGAGCCCCGCAGTCCCTGGTGAGTATGACCTCTCAAATTTCGTCCCCAAGTCAAACCAGGACATCGAAGTAATGTGGAACTACTGCACTGGACTACTCGCCACCATCAAGGATCCCTCACTCAAGGCCCTTGTGGAGTCATTCATTACGGATACCGGCTTCATGAACAAATTCAAGCTTTTCTACGGCGCAAGAATGTTCCACCACTCATGCGCCGGCGGACTACTAGAGCACACCTGGGAGGTGCTTCAATACTGCGAGCTGGCATGCAGGATCCATCCCTCACTTGACAGAGACCTCGTCTACACCGGAGCATTTCTACACGATGTCGGGGTTCTGAGGGAGAACACTGAGCCACTCGGCATGACTGAGAGCAGGGAGGGCTTCATGTTGGGCCACGTTTACCTATCCGCCGAAGTCGTCTCCAGTAGAATCTCCTCTATACAGGGGTTCCCTGAATTGACTCGAATAAAACTGCTAAACCTAATCTTGAGCCATCAGGAGAGAGAGAAGCAAGAGTCAGACTTCTATAAGAGAACCCCCGAGTCCGTAGTCGTGGCATGCGCTGATTTATTTGGGTATAAGGTCTCTCAGTACATAAGGGTCAAAAAAGACTCAGCTGGGACAGATTGGAGAACCCAAAGAGCTCCAATCGGAGGAGTCTTCACCGAGTAAATTACACGCATATTTATATAATCAATCCCCTTTGAGGCCGAAAACCAATTTGATTCGGTTTTTAAAGACCGAACCCATGACCTTGATAGAATGAATACGAAGTCCACCCTCCTCCTAATGCTCATCCTGATAGTAGGGATCGCCACGTTCACCTACTGGGTCACATCAAGTCGGTTCATACCTCCAGGAGTAAATGTGGGAGATAAAGCGATGGATGTTACATTAAAGGACATTAATGGAGAAACATTCAGCCTTTCGGGGCAAAAGGGGAAGATAGTCGTACTTGACTTCGTGACAACCACTTGCTCTGTCTGCATCGATGAGTTCGATGCCCTGAGACCATTACAGAGCCAAAATGGGGTGGTAGTCGTCTCAATCAACGTCGACGGTGCTAGTGAGGCGGACTTGCTTGGTTTCGCCCAAAACAATAAGATTGGTTGGAGGATTGGCAATTTACAATCAGCAATCGATATCTATAAGGTGAGTGCGGTACCAACTCTTGTTATCGTAGATGGGTCCGGAAATATAAGATATCGTGGCTTCTACACTTCCTACCAGCAGCTGATCCAGACAATTAACGCGTATCGCATGGGATCTTAAATGGATGCTGCACAGCTGAGTCTCGCTTTCATCGCTGGGGCTTTGGCCTTTTTGAGCCCATGCGCGTTACCCATGCTTCCAGGCTACATTTCTTATTACCTTAGCAGCAGCGTGGCTGGAAAAAGACTTGTGAATGGCATTCTGTTGTCATTCTTAATGTCAGTTGGATTCCTCTTCGTTTTCTTAATTGTGGGTATAATCCCCTCCATGATGGCTTCCGAGTTCCAGAAATTTGTGTGGCTCGCAGTCCCTGTACTAGGTTTTGCCCTGATTATAATCGGTCTCCTTACCTTTTGGACCACATTAATGAATAGATTACCCAGTTTAGGTCTTGGGATCGATGGCGCAGGTCCATTCTCTTTCCTAACCTACGGTATCGCTTATGGAGTCGCTTCCCTTGGTTGCAGCCTGCCTATCTTCCTGATTGTTGTTCTCCAAAGCGTGTCAGCGAAGAGTTTCGTTGATGTCATTTGGTTATTCGTCGCTTATGGAGCTGGAGCAGCAGCGTTGATAATCCCATTGACGATCACCTTGACTCTAGCCAAGGACTTGTTACACACTTGGTTGCTAGCAGCGATGCCATTGCTGAAAAAAGCGAACGGGGTAGTTCTCATTCTCGCAGGGATGTATATGCTTTATACGAGTCTGATAAGATGACCTCTTTCCTTGACTCGCCCGGATTATTAATTCGAATGCAGATGCGGCCTCGTGCACTCTATGTACTCAAATGTTTGAGACTCGAAATAGAGAAAAAGTGTCAGTTAGAAAACCTATAAGTGTTAATTCTTTGATACGCGGAGGTCATGAAGCATCTGGTCAAACTGCTCCTTCGTGATCTCACCCCTAGCGTACCTTTCCCTGAGAATCTCTTCCGCCCTCGATCCACGCCAGTACCTCCTCCTATATCCCATCCAGCTACCCCAGAACACCACCCTAAACACAAACATGATAATGATAATGACGAAGAACCCCCCGAAGATACCGAAGGGAGGACCCAACCCAAACATGGGCACCCCGTAGTTGTATGGGTACCTTAGCCTACTCACCAGCCATAATCCACCAAAAATTATGAGGAGGAAGCCCAACCCAATCCAGATCCATCTCATTGGACGGTACATATCTATCTAGAGCCACCCGAACATGCCGACCTATTAATATTACAGCTATAACCCCCCTTGTATGCTGAGTCCCCGATACTGGAAAAGATAATACGCGCGCTAATATTAGTCGCGAGTCTATGTTTTAACCACAGTAAGCATCTCCTCAGGTAATTTCGTGTTTCTGAAGAAGTACCAGAACATCAGTATTGATACGAGGTAGAAGATACTCGCAAGATAGAATGGTGTCGCAAGCAACCCTAAGCCCATCAGCCAAGCCCCGATGAAGGTACTGAGAGAGCTGGGCAGCTTCCAGAGAGCCGAGCTGATTCCCGAGGCTAAACCCCTCTCATCCTCGTGGACCAGTCCCATGACCATCGACTGCTGCAACGGACTAGCCATATTCATGAGTAAACTCCTAAACGAGTACACAATACTCGCAGAGATGAACTCCGGCGCTGCCGGGGTCAGGAACATAAAGAGGGTTGATGCAGCTTGGGTGACGACGATTGCCTTAACGATGCCCAGTTTCCTTGCAATAGGAGGCGAACCAAGGGTAGCTATGCCGATTAACAAACTTGATGCACCTAGGATCGGGCCGCTTAGCGTGTCGGGGACGCCAAACCTGTAGCCAAACCAGACTGACATCAAGGGCACGACCAACCCGGCCCCGAAGGCGATGATGATGCTGGTTAGGAGGTACTTCCACAAGACTCCTCCGGACTTCTTAGGGTAGAGACTCCCAAGAGTCACTTTCACCCTCTCACGTGGCTTTCTCGACTCTGTGACCTTCAATATAATAATAGTCGATGCCAGGCTCAACGCGGCTATCATCACGTAGAGAATGGAGTGGGACTCCTGCACGGTGTAGCCAAACAACTCAAAAACCGCGACGACCGGAATGATGAATCCACCCAAGCCAAACGCTATACTCTGCGTGAACCCCGAGAACGAGAATACACTGTTTCTCTTCTCGTCTGTTGCCTTATCGGCCAACAAGGCGCTCGCAGAGGCTGAGAAGGCAGCTTCCGATAGACCCTCAAAGAGGGCTGCTGCTAGCAGAATCACCTCGTTACCAGTTAACGCGAAGACAGCGATAGTTACACTGGCTACCACGTTGCCGAAGATCAGGATCCTTCTCCTGCTGAACCTATCGGCGAGGATGCCGAAGGGTACACTCGAGGCTACCATCGAAACCCCCATTATTGTTATTAAGGCACCCATGAATCCCGCGGAGACGCCTCTCACTTGGGTTAAGAGATATGGGAGATCCATGTAGAACATGCCATAGGCTAGGTTTGGAAAAATCATGGAGTAGATTAGATAGTTTGCCTCCTTCGGCATATTTCTGTAATCCTTGAACATGATTTTTTAGTGGCTCCCAAGATTCTAGTTAACGGCTGTGGCATTGTATTGTTTTCCCGTTACTAAAATTATTTAGGTAATCTTGACGGGCTACTCTGGTTCGTGTAATTGCGACATAACGTAAATCTGTCTCGATCTCGTAATATAGATTCATGGCATCAACAATCAATCGTAAGAGGATGCGAACGATTACCCTTGAAGAGCATTACTCGACCAAAGCATTCATAGAAGGGCCTGGAGGGCAATTACGGTCACAGACTGGTCCCGGCCCCCGCGGCAATTCTCTACTCACTGATCAACTATGCGATCTTGGCGAACGCAGGATCGCTGACATGGATACAGCAGACATTGATATGCAGGTCCTCTCACTGACATCCCCGGGTGTAGAGCAGCTCGAAGCACCTGAGGCGGTGAAGCTTGCACGGGAGTCAAACGACATCCTCGCAGACGCAGTGAGAAGCCACCCGACCAGATTCGCTGGTTTCTCTACGTTACCTACGCCAGCCCCAGAAAAAGCAGCTGAAGAACTAGAGCGCACAATACACCATTATGGCTTCAAAGGGGCAGCGATCAACGGCCACATCAGGGGTCGATACCTCGACGACAAGTTCTTCTGGCCCATCCTGGAGCGTGCTGAAGCGTTACATGTCCCGATCTACCTCCATCCAACTCGTCCACCACGGTCGGTGGTAGAGGCTTACTACATAGGCAACTTCTCACCCGAGGTATCAGCGTCACTGGCCTCCTCGGCTTGGGGCTGGCACATCGAGACCGCAATCCATGTACTCCGACTAATACTCGGCGGAGCATTCGACAAATACCCTAACTTGCAAATAGTGATCGGCCACCTTGGTGAAGCACTCCCCTTCATGCTACCAAGACTCGATCAAAGACTGCCCAAGGAAGCGACGAAACTGGAACGACCACTCGGGACATACCTCCGTGAGAACATCCATTACACTGTCAGCGGTTTCAACTTCCTACCCGCCTTCCTCGACTTACTGCTCCAGGTTGGCGTAGACAGAATCATGTTCTCAGCCGACTACCCATATGGGTCGATGTCCCAAGCCCGCAACTTCCTGGATAATTTGCCATTGAGCCCAGCCGACAAAGAACGTATCGCACATGGCAACGCGGAGCACCTACTCCATATGTGAATTTTTACCGTGTCACCTACTATCTTTGTAATCATTATCAAAGCTTGCACACGTTAAGTCTCCAGATTCTCGTAGAACCTCATGAATACCCTGCAAACAGCCAGTGTCACCCAGTCGTTCAGGTTCGGTATGCTCTTACCTTTTAAGAGGTTCAGCCTCCAGCCCCCGTCTACATTCTGTTCCTCGGTGAACCAGCTCAATCCAGCGCTGATCTCCTCATCATCAAGGGTGAAGCCTATTTTTGATAGAGAGTCGAGCGCTGATAGTAGATCTGTGAACCAGAAAGGAAAAGTGAATTTTATCCAATAATCTACAGTTGCCCTATCCGGGTAGACATCCTTCTGGAAGAGACTATCCCTAAGCAGAGCCCCAGCGTCCCTCGCGACATCGCTCCTCCTAAATTCACCATGTGCAGCGAAGGCGCGTAGAACAACACCAGTGACCATGTGTGAGGAGGGCTTCGTTTGGTCGCCGACCACCGTTGAAGTTGATGCTAGGGCCTCGAATATCTTGCACCCCGATGTGCGAATGGGGATCGCCCAGCCTCCGTCGCTCTGCCTGGAAGAGGTTAGCCATCTGAACCCTGCTTCGACACGTTCGTCGCTACCGTATCCAGCCTTGATCAGAGTCTCCATTATTGCAGCGGAGTAGTTTGGTGTGTACTGTGCACCGTATATGCCTCTAAAGTCTCCCTCAGGCGTCTGCTTAGTGAATAGGTACTCTGAGGCTCGCTGAATTGCTGGGTGGTTTCTATTGATCTCGTATAGGTCTACTAGTTGAGTGAGGTTTCTGTAGGTTTCAAGCTGGTCGTAGTCTTGCCTATACTTTTCTCCGCTTCTTTTGCTGGGGTAGCGCCAAGAGCCGTCTTCACGCTGCTTGTGCAGGAGTTTGGTTGCGTATTTTTGGCTCCAGGGTATCTCAGTCGAGCCTTGATCATCCCTCATTAAATCACGCTTTGTGAAGTAAATGATTGAGGAATTGTTCGACTCGAGAAGCGGGGGGAGTGGATCATATTTTAGCAATTTTCTCCAGTCAGACATGAGGTAGGCACTCAACATGTAGTAAGGTTGACATTATTCTAATATTATTTTAGGAGAGTTTTGACTTTTTTCTCTGATCGATCAAGAGAGTTCATTTTGAACCCAAACGAGCGAGTGCTCATGCATTGAAACCAAATTTTTTAGGCTGACCAAACTTTATATATTTAGGCACACCTAAAATGACTGAGCTCTATGAGTGAAAGCGTCGAAGAATACCTCGAGGCCATCCACAGCTTCAATGAGAGGGGAGAACTCGCCAAGAATCAGGACCTCTCAGAAAAGCTGAAGGTCGCGCCTTCAAGTGTCACACAGATGATCAAGAAGCTCGCAGACGAGGGCCTCGTGACCTACGAACCATACAAAGGCGTTTTACTCACAGGAAAAGGAATGGCGAGAGCCCAAAAAGTAGTTAGAAAACATCGGCTCCTCGAGAGATTCCTACATGACACTCTAGGGCTAAGAATAGAGAAAGTGCACGACGAAGCCTGCAAACTCGAACATAGCATCAGCGACGAGACCGCGGCTGCCCTCTGCGACACTCTCAAAAGCCCTAAAACTTGCCCAGATGACGGCAAGCCCATCCCAGCATGCACCCTTGATGCAAATGACTGTGCGCAGTGTAAGTCTGTGCGTGAGGTTGATGGGGGGAGATTCAAGCTTCTGACCCAGCTCAGCCACCTTCGACCAGGAGAACACGCGAGAGTGGCTTTTGTAAGAGGAAGTGGATCCTCGACCCAAAGAATAATGGATATGGGCCTATGCCCAGGGACCATCCTTAAGGTCGACAACGCGGCCCCATTCAACGGGCCAATACAGGTCTCAGTAAGAGACACGAGCCTTGCCCTAGGCAGAGAACTAGCGGAGAACGTATTCGTGGAGGTTGAAAATGGGGTACATACTATCCAACTATCACGTGGTCCTCATCACATCATAGCGAATGGATAGTGGCCTTCCTCTGAGTCGTCAAAACGATTCTAATAGGTCAAATGAACCTTTCAGTGCAAACACAACAATCACTGTCGGACTCGCTGGAAACGCAAACGTGGGAAAAAGCGTAGTATTCAATCAGCTAACCGGACTCCATCAGCATGTTGGTAACTGGCCAGGTAAGACTGTGAAGAAGGCGGAAGGGACTCTAGTCTACAGTGGCTATACAGTGGATGTCGTGGATCTCCCGGGAATATACAGCCTAAGCACCTACGGATTAGAGGAGATGGTTAGTCGAGAGTATATAGTTGTGGAGCACCCGGACGCCATTGTCAACGTCGTGGACGCCTCAAGCCTCGAGAGAAACCTATTCTTTACGACCCAGCTGATGGAACTGGAGCCCCACTTGATTATCGCGCTAAACGAGATGGATGTCGCGGAGAAGAAAGGCATCAGAATCGACGTCGATAAGCTATCAGAGCTCCTCGGGGCCCCAGTCGTTCCGATGATAGCCACCAAAAACGTTGGCCTCATGGAACTTATGGCGGAGGTAGTTGACCTACATGAGAAAAAATTGCCTCCCGTTAAGCCACTCTCATTTGGCTCCGAAATCGAGGGAATAATCTCGGATCTTGCCAAAGAAGCTGTTGGCGTAGTAACTCCTTATCCCCGTAGATGGGTCACCGTAAAACTCCTAGAGGGGGACGAGGAGATGGAGAATGTCTCATTCGCACAGGTAACCTTGCTGAGAGATAGTGTAGAGACGGCAAGGAAGAGGATTGAAGAGATTCATGGCCACGATGCCGCGAGTGCCCTCACCTCCGAGCGTTATATAAACGCGAGCAGGATCGCCTCCGAGGTTACCTCCAACGTCGAGCCTAAACGCAGTCGATGGGTGAGTCTCGAGGAGGCCACAAGCCACCCCGTCCTTGGATACGTTTTCATGGTCGCCGTTGTCTTTGGGATGTTCTACTCCGTATTCACTTTCGGGAACTACACCTCTAACCTACTCTCACAGGGTTTCACGGTTTTGGAGAATGCCTACTACACTGCTGTTGGCTTAGGGCCATTACAATACCTAGCCTGGAATGGTCTCGCGGGAGGAGTAATTGCCGGAACTACCATCGCACTCCCCTATATTGTACCATTCTATCTCGCTCTCAGCCTCCTGGAGGACTCCGGCTATATGGCGAGGGTCGCCTTCCTCATGGACTCCGTGATGCACAAGATTGGGCTTCACGGGAAAGGGTTCATCCCGATGATGCTGGGTTTCGGCTGCAACGTGCCAGCGATACTCGGAAGCAACATCATGGAGACTGAGAGGGAGAGGCTGATATGCGCCTTCGTCTCCAGTCTAGTCCCATGCGCTGCTAGAAGCATCGTTATCATGGGAATCGTTGCGACTTACCTCGGTTTTGGTCCAGCTGCTGCCCTATACGTGATTGACTTCATCCTAATCTTCGTGCTTGGGAGGATAGCCTTCAAGACGCTCCCCGGTGAGCCTGTGGGTCTAATAATGGAGATGCCCGCGTACAAACTTCCGTCGGCGAAGATCACTGCGCAGCGGACATGGTTTAGGCTCAAGGACTTCGTTTTCGAGGCTTTCCCGATAATGGTAGCTGGAAGCCTAATCGTCTATCTCGCAAACATCCTTGGACTCCTAAACGTTGTGCAGTGGTTGCTGAGCCCTGTGACGGTCCTCTGGCTTGGTCTGCCTGCGGCTACTGGAGTCGTCCTCATGTTTGGTGTCCTGAGGAAGGAGCTTACTCTCATTCTACTGGCCTCTATCATGGGCACCACAAACTTTGCGTTGATATTGACGCCTGCTCAGATGTTCGTATTCGCCTTCGTTGTCATGCTCTACGTGCCCTGCATAGCCACGATAGCTGTCCTGGCAAAGGAGTTTGGGGCCAGGAGAGCCGCCCTGATAAGTGTGATTGAGATAACTGTCGCAGTCTCCCTCGGGGGAGTAATATTCAGAGTACTTTTAATGTTTGGGATTCATTGATGTGCACATATCTTACAGAGAAGCGCGCGCCTCGCATGTGCAAAGATGATATAAATTCAACTACGCTCAATGACGATGTGAGATAATATGGTGAATGACCTCAAAGAACTTAACGAGAAGCTCGATGAGGTCGTTCACCGATTGAACTCACTCGAAGCAATGATCACGGAGACACGTAGATTCCCGGAGGTCGCTTCCCTGATGCATGATCTCAAGATCGGTGCACAGCTCTACGATGAGCCACTAAAAATGATTCAACGGCTCATAGAGGTCAAACACTACCTAGACAGAAACACTGATGATAGAGACGAGATTACAAGGGAGATACTCAACTCGTTGGCTCTGAAGGGTCCGATGAATATTTCGGAGATGGCGAGAGAGATGGCAAGCATCCGTGGAAAAGCATCAAGGGTGACCGTGAAGAAGCGATTAGACGCACTAATACAGAAAAAGATGGTCACCAGAAATGAGGACGGGAGATATCAGCTCACATAACTGATCAATATTTGATCACTTCTTGACATCAAACCTATACCGATTGATCACCCCTCTATAACTCGAGGTTAAGAAAATGAGTCAAAACCCGAAACATGAAAGAATGGACCCAAAAGAGATCGCCGAGATCATGGAATCCGTCTCCGAGAAGATCCCAACACTGATCAAAGGCGTACTAGACAGCTTCTTCTCCCCCGAGGCAGCGGCCAACATAGGGAAAGCGGTCGCGGTGTTCAGAAAGAGCCTCATAGAGGGTGGAATACCCGAGAGCGAGGCTCAGGAGATGACTAGGGAGTACCTACAGACGTTGACTAAGTGGTCTAACATCATGAGGGAAGCCCGCAACTCTGCAAGGGATGAGTAGGCGGATTGCGCCTACTGGATTACCTCTCCATCCTATTTTCTTCTGCGAAGATATTCGTAACACTGAGTTTATTTTTATTCATCTTCCCCATTTGGCGCTGGGCTGCTTTGAAGCGCTTCAAGAATGCACTCACATCATCGGGTGTGCCTAAAGGAGAAGCAGAGTCGTTAACCCGTGAATATCCATTGAGTTTACAGAGGTTAACCAGATTACTGTTTAGGGTGTCTGGTGGTAGCTTAAAAATGTCAACCATTACATCGTCTAGGGCCTAGTTACGGATTTAATGTGTTTGGTGCATGGTTTTTAGAGAAGACCTACGAGCGCGAGAGCGCTCACCCGAAGCGGAGATATGTGGGATTTTTAGCGAGATTCACGTCACAATAGTCAGTAGACATATGATAGATACAATATGACTACCGCATTTGATGTCATCGAAGGATTCGTTATTTTGATGTACGTCCTCCCGACTATCACTGGGATCTTGAACGAGCTTGTGACTACTGTTCCCGTACTCGGGTATGTACCATACCATGTGTTGGTGGCCTGTGAGTTCCCCATTCCAAAGCTCACACCGTTCGTTGATGTCAACGTGACAATGATGTAGCCCGCAAAGTCAGTTTTGTAGGTGAGGATGGTTGTTGTGTTCTTGGGTAGTAAGATTTGTTTGTCATTCTCTAGGGCCACTGTCCTCCCCATGTTCACAATCGTGGTCTGGTTACTCAGCTGACTCTGCAACGAGCTCACTGTGGTATTTAGTGAAGATGTTTGTGCATTCAGTGAGGTGATTTGGCTCTTCAGGTTAGTATTCGAAGTGGTCAGGTTCCCTAATTGTATGTTTTTTTCCGTAAGTTGGGTATTGAGGCCAGTAACTTTGGCTGTCAGGTTCGTGACATTCGCAGAGAGTTTGGTGACACTAGATCTGAGGGATGCAGTCTCATTGGTGAGTGTGCTAACCTGAGTCTGTAGAGTGTTTTTCTCCGTAACTAGATTGGTTACCTGACTTTGCAGCCCGATGTTTTCGAGTTCGGTCGCATTGATCTTTGCGTTGAGTGAAACAATTGTCGATGCCTGTGTGGCCACATTTTTGTTACTATTATAATAGTAAACACCAAGTGTCACTACAGCTAAGGCTAGGACTACAATGAATGATTGATAGATTATAGTCCCAAGTTGATGCTTAGGGGTTGACATGATTGTTATTAGTTTTCCAGTGTTAATAATATCTCTAAAATTGCGCCTATTTTTTTAACAATTTCCTTAATGTGATGGGTTTTTGAAATTAATTTTCTTGATCAAGACTGACAGTTACCTGCAGTCAGTTGAGCCTTATCCTAGACTCGCCTTAATACCCTTCGCAGCTATGATTCCGGAGGCTGCGGCGCCTACGATGCCTCTCGATACCCCCGCTCCATCACCACCAACCCAGAGATCATCTACGCTTGTGCCAAGGGTTTTATCGGTCTTGACCCTCATCGCGTAGAACTTGATCTCCGGACCGTAGATGAGGGTTGAATCTGAGTCCACACCTGGCATAACCGCCTCGAGCCTCTCGAGGCTTTCAGAGATGTCACTGACTATCCTACTTGGGTAAGCCATGGAGATGTCACCTGGTGTAACCTCCCTGAGAGTGGGTTCAACATAGCTCCTACTCAAACGATCCCAGGTAGACCTCCTGTGGGCTCGAAGGTCTCCAAGCCTCTGAAGGATCGGTCTCCTTCCTCCTAGTGTGTTGGCAAGCTCCGCTATCCCTTTCCCATACTCAGTAGTGTTCTCTAGAGGCTCAGTCAACCTTACTCTAACAAGCAGGGCGAAGTTAGTGTTCTTAGACGACGTATCCCTATTCGAGTACCCATTCACACCGAATAGCCCGTCCTCATACTCCTCCTTTGCCACGAATCCCCTCGGGCAAACGCAGAAGGTCCTCACGAAGTCGTCGTAGCTCGGGGTGTAGATGTGAAACTTCGGATCCCAGCAACCATGCTCATTCACGATCTCATTCAACACCTCATTTGGGACCTCCACCCTCACGCCTATGTCAATCGGGTTATAATTCATACCCACGCCCAGCGAGGACAACAACTTGATCAACCAACCCGACCCGGTCCTCCCGGGGGCGAGTAAAACAGCATTAGCTGGATACACTCTCCCACCCGCCTTGACTCCCGTGACCTTAGTTCCCTCTAGCTCTAGCCCAGTTGCCTTTACACCTAACTCGAAGTGAACGCCAATTCCTTCAAGCTGTTTCCTCATTCCCTGCATGATTCCCGGCAGGTGATCCGAGCCGATGTGACTCTGACTGATCCTAACGAATCGTATCCCCGCCCTCGCAGCCTCGCGCTCAAGCTGATTCTGTCCCTCCTCACCGTGGGCCTCGGTGTCAACGCCCAGTTCCTTAAACGTTTCACGGATCTCGTCTATTACCTCCCAAGCATCATTCAATGGCATGAACTCTGTGAGGTCACCTCCGATGAGGGGGTTGAAGTTGAGCTTGCCATCCGAGTAAAGGCCGGAGCCTCCAACGTGTCCACCCTCATCAAGGATGGTCACCTCATATTTGCCTGCTAGTTGCTTCGCGGCGAATAGACTTGCAGGGCCAGCGCCAACCATTACTATCTTCTTCAAGCTAAGACCAACTAATCGTGAAACTCTAGTAGTAATAAGGATGTACAAGCGTGACCTCATCGATTATGCAACAGGTTATGTAATCCACTCTCCCAAACCGGACTACCTCGCCCGATTCGATGAAGCGCCTTAATGTTTAGGCCCTTGTGAAGAGTTTTAATGGAGGAAACGGGGTTGACTCCAGAGCCATCACTTCAATTCATATTAGCGCTTGACAAAAAGGAACTGATCTAAGTACGAAATAGAATCTTGAAAACGATTTATAATTCTTATTTCTTTAATTCATTCCAAGCCCTAGTGAGCTTATCTTGGGCTATCTTGGACCTGGATTCTAAATCCTCCAGAATTTTCCTTAGCTGCTTGTCAGCTTGCCTTGACTCGTCTCCAATCGACTTCATCAGCTTATCCCCCTCCGACCTCGATTTACTTAGCTGCTTCTCAAGATCCTCTGACGCAGCTGCCCCAGCCTTCATGGCCTCCTTTGCAAGTCGATCTGCTTCCTTCTCCCAGTTAATCACCGATTCTCTAAGTTTCTCGGACATTTCAATACACTCAATGAACATCGGGAACACTGTTTTTTAAATGTAGACTTTAAAAACGATTACAAATGTCTTTGTAACCCAAAACAACCCTTCTTTAGATGTTTTATTGAAGTCGTGCATTCACTAGTGCGCTCTTTGAATATGTTGCTAAAAACTTCTATGTGAATGGGCTTTGGGTAATTATTCATCATGTTTGGGTCAATATTCCACCTTATAGATTCGGACCCATCCGAGCGGAGAGTCATAGACTGATACGAAGTGGGTCTTATCAGCTAAACCATACATGAGCCCGGCAATCGTAGTGTTAACGAACTTGTACGAATACTGATATTTACTCGATGTCGAATTATACGTATAGTAGTCGTTAACATTAAGTCCCGCAATGTTCGCCATCTGAGGCCACTTAGCGTTGTCACCGAAGGGCCACTCCTCGCTGGGAGTATTCGGGTTATAGGTTATGAAGACGACTACATAGTCGACGTTGAAGCGCTTCATCAAAGGCAGTGATACATTTTCGGGATTCATCATCATATCAGCAACATATTTGATCTGAGTGCTGTTCTGTGTAGAACCGTCTATGATCGTCGTCCGATTCGCCATAGTCTCTATCCAGTAGCCGTAGTCCCACCAGGATAGTATCACTGACTTCTGAGTGGTGTTTGCCTTAAGCCAGTTGAGGGCCTTGAGCCAATCAGTTGGGTAACCACCGTTAATTTGGATGGGGACGCTACTCGACGCTAGAGGTCCGGGGCTTGCAGCAGTCGTTTCTGCGTTGAGGAAGTGTGGCACAAGGGAGCCGAAGAGTAGCAGTATGAAGATCAAGCTAAGACCCTTACTAACTCCAATCTGTTTCCTCCTCGAATTTCGTCCCTTTGATGTGTCTTTTTGCGTGAAAACAACGCTGAAACCTTCGAGGATCCTCACAATGGAGTAGGCTGCTAATATCGAGACTGGGAAAGACAATATTAAGGTTAGTCTTACGATGGTACTTGCGAAGTATATTGCTGTAAGGAAGAAGAGGAGTAGGTATACTTTGTTGTCTCCTCCTTCATGTAGTATAAAGAACGCGCCTAAAGCGGCGAGTACTATAGTTATTCCGAAATCCTGGAAAAAGGCTGCCCAGTTCGTTACTAAGTTTTCTCCGACCGATTGGTAGAGTGCGCCAGCGTCTTCGAAGGGGTTAAGTACCTTCAAGAATTTGCCGACTATAGGGTTCCCAACCCCCACGTAGGGTAATACTATGAAACCCACAACCGCCAAGGCGACTAATCCTAGTGTCACAGTACGAGCCTGTGTCTCTGGTAACCTTCCCTGGATAATCTTATAGACTATCAATAGGCCTATGCCACCGATGGCGGCTAGGTTCTCGATGTTCATGAGGTAGCTGACGCCGAGGCGGGGGATTATCAACGCGATGAGAAACCCGACTCCTATCGTTATACTATACGATATGATGTGTCGCCACTCTATCTTGCCCATCACTAGTGTCACCACTATGTAGAGCAGGAGGAGACTGGAGATGTATCGAGCAGCGCCCCAGGAGGCAAAAGCGTAGCCCATAACTAGGCCACCGGCGATGGCGTAGAGAACTCGATTCCTCAGTGATTTCTTGGTCTCAATGCTTCTCAGGAAGAGTAGAGGTGTCGCAATCATCCCGAAAAACCCTATGCATTCAGTGTCGAAGAAACCTGCGACAGTTCTCTCGAGATAGCTTGGGCTTACCGCCATGAATAGCGCCGTGAATAAGCCAACCGCTTTACCACCCAAGTCTTTTCCGAAAAAGTATGCGACTATGACGACTATTGATGCCATTAAGACGGGGAAGAACATGGCCACATTAAAGAGGGGTACCTTCAGCTGGATTGCGTTCAGGAGCTGGTATAGGAAGACGGCCGTGAACGAGTTACCTAGGTAACTGCTATGCGCTATGTCCCTTCCCTGAGGGTACCAGCTCAGAGTGTCGTGCCAGGTGAAATAGGCGCCGTAGCCATTTTTCGCGACATACTCTGCTATGCGGTAGAAGAAGAAGGGGTCGAACTCGTTGAGATAGTATCCCCACCTCAGGATCAGAATCCTGAGAATCACTGCACAGGCTATAATTAACCCCAATGCAGTAGCGTAAATTATCTTTCTTCCACTTTTAAGACGATTTAGGATACTATTTTCACTCGCATCCTGGTTTTGGTTGGTAACTTTGCCCTTCTTGGCCATGTTATTCTATTCAAGAGGCATATGTTGTAGTATTAAAACAGGACATGCGAAGGCGGCTCTTTTCATGCTCTAGTATGCCTCGAAAGCACACGCATTAAATCTTCAGGAACCCAGAATACTTTTATTCATTAAAAAAAATTACTAGATGAATGTTCAAAGATCTGCTTGGTGGCATAAAGAAGGAAGCCGAAAAACGAATGGCTCAACAAGAAGATGTCAAGAAACAGGAAGAACAAAAGCGTAATGAAGCTTCAAAGCCTCAGCCACAGAGGAATAGACGAAACGGAAAATATGGTAGGCTCGCAGCGTGGATAAAAAGTAACTACGGAACCAACTTTAAAGATGGGCAAACTAGTGACGAGGTTAAAGCACAATTAGATAAAATCTTCAGCGAACTCGACTCGAAGGGATCCCTAAGCGGCGACGCAAAAAGGGGTTTCAGGACATTCATCGACACCAGAAAATACGGTGACCTTGTAAAGGTACGTGAATGAGCAGAATAGCTCGGGTGCAGGCAACAAGCCACCCCCTTAAAGACTCACTTAAACTGTTCTACGCTTCAAATCTGATAGATCTGAAGCCACTCCCTGATATCAAGTTTCGACATTTTCGCCTAAGACTTCTGGACGGTTCCTTCTACAAGATCAGGCACAAGATCCACGACTCAGAAGACCTGCGCAAATGTCTGATCGAGAACACTCCCTTAGATGTTTACTACTCGACGGCCAATTGGCTAAACCCTCACCTGATTGCCAGTAGACTCGATAAAGACATCCTAAAAAACATCTACTTATCATGCGACTTATCCTTCGACATAGACGTATCAAATAAAGTCAAGACACTAGACGAAGCAAAGGCGCAGGCTATTGCCTTAAACGATTTCCTCGAATTAAAGGGCTTCAAGGTGCGTTACCTGGCTTTCTCAGGGAGCAAGGGTTTCCACATCGTATGTGATGATCCCTGGAGCTCGATGGAAAACGAGCTGGAGCCCAGAAAACGGGAGATGAAGGCCATCGCGGAGAGAAAGAAGCTGGTTCAGGAGGCGAAGGATAAACAGATCCTCTTTGATGAAAAGGTTACGGTTGACACTCGGAGGATAATTCGTCTACCGGGGACTATAAACTCGAAGACGGGTTTAGCTTGTACTCTTCTTACAAGGACTGAACTCGAGTTAGACATCGAGACAATACTTAAATTGGCTACTCGAGAAGGATTCTCTGCTCCCAGGATCCCACAGCGGTGGGAGATGACGGCCCCTTCGGCCAACAAAATCTCTGGGTTCTTGGGCCGAGTGGGAGTTAGGCCCAGACCCGAGGAAAATATCTGCTACTCTTTGTATTACACGAATAATGTACCTGAAACATTGCTAAAAATCGCTGTGTTAGAGTTTGAGGGCTGGATACAGAAGAAAAAACTTTACTCAATAATTGAGAAAACTCAACGCCAATATCGATTGGGTACCATCTATCTGTTCGGTGACGACGAAAAGTACTGGGCTGTCAGTCTTAAGGCAATGTCTCAGAGGAGGGTAGGGAAGATACTTGCCTTTTCAGGTTCCGCTAATATCAATCAATGCAGGAAGTATGGTTGCACATACACGCGTATCGGTAAAAGCATCGGAGTAGAAGGGGAGACCGTTCAGCGTGAGCCTGAGCTCATTAAAATCATGGAGTCCGACTTATCTGGACAGGTGAGCAGGACCCATCACGAGTTCTTTGCGTCGCTTGGAATACCTCTCCAAGAAAATGATAAAATATTGTGTGGTGCTGGGCTAGATAAACTCGAGATAGTGCACGCGGTAGTAGAATAAAGCTGAGTGTGCGAAATAGTATACTCGCGTATCTGTTACGCAATAATATGCTCGGGTGATGTCGCATGCTTGTTGTAAAAAGGGAAAGGTGCTTAAAATACAGTCTTAGGGGTCTTCTCTTTTCTGTCCAGCGATTCGTAGAGAATGGTCTCGCTCGTCATTCAGATGTGCATCCCTTACTCATCAAATCGATAGTTTACCTCAATAAATACGAGGCTTCTAGTAGCCACTTTTCTTTCACCGACTATACCGAGACTTATGAGGCGTCTAATCATCCTCCAGGCACTGGTCTTCGGCATGTCTAGCTTTTCCCTAATCACATCCGCGTACGCCTCGCCGCCTGATTCTGCCAGGAGTTTTATGAGCTGTTTATCTTCGTCCCTGAGGTTGGGGAATCTACGATTAATTGAGTCCAGGTTGACTTTGCCCTTAACCTCCAGGGCTCCGCTTGATATTTTTTGCTTAGATCTCCTCCTGAGTAATACCGCCGCGATCAATAATGCAGTGATAACCGTTCCAGCGCCTAGGTAGAGGACCATGTTATTGATGGGTCTTGTAGCCGAATCCGCATCCCCAGCCGCAAGAGTAGCGGTGGTTGATGCCTCGGTGTAATTTCCTGATGTGTAAGCTGCTTTTGCGTTAACTAATAGACTGCTAGCTTTGTCCAGGCCATTTGTTCTGCCATCAATGGTCGCCTTCTCGATCGAATTAGTTGCTGTCTTGATGTTTGTATCCGCATCCGAAGCAAGGGCGGTGATTGCGGTTATAGCGCTCTTCGCCTGTCCCGCGAGATCCTCAGCCGAGGTGTATGTACCCGCATTGTAGTCACTTTTCGCCTTGTCAAGAAGTGCCTCCGCTGACGTGACCACTAATCCATTCGCTTTAGCTTGATTAATAGCCGTCTCGGCATCGGTGATCACAAGCAATGAATGCTCCTTTGTACCGACTATCCCTAACTCATATGTTATCTCATTCGGTCCATCCGGCAACAGAAGGCTTTGTCTCTGGTTTATCGTGCTAATCTCCAATGGAATCTGGCTTAAACTGACTAAGGTCGCGCCTTGAGGAATCAGCACACTAATTGAGGTCGGAGCAGTGACGTTCATCTCCCATAGGTCTCCTCTTTTATTTGTGAGACTCTGGGTGGTGTAAGACAATTCAACGTTTGAGCCGAGGGAGGATATTATAGCGGTGTCTCCCAGGATCTGGTAGTCTAGAGGGGTCTCATTTTGATCCGTGACTAAAACATTTGTATAGTTACTTCCTATTAGTGGGAGTGTAATATTTGCCACTGTTGGATCTGTGGTTATCTTGTATTCAAAGTTGGTATAACCATCCGAGTCTATTGTAACAGTTAGCGTTGATATGGTGTAATCTGTCGATAATACATGAGGTATAACTAGAGTCGTCGCTAGGAGAAGCCCAAATATGAAAACTACACTCAAACGCATATGATAAATGACCTGTAATGGCTGATATTATTCCTTATCGATTATAAATAAATATTAAATATTTTGTATTTAATGAGACTTTACAATTGAGATAATATCTCGCGCGATATTATTCGAATGGATTTATTCTGCAGATTTAGAACTAGCGCTTGGGTTCTGGATCCTCTCAACTTTTTTTATAATAATCAGGTTTTATATATGTTACTTTGATTATTTAATAATTGTATCTT
>Ga0187878_1000706_pt1 | contig 36021 bp, 40 predicted proteins | sample June2016WEW_17_1_FD_132979 | JGI IMG/M metagenome (GOLD analysis project Ga0187878, IMG submission 132979) | Peatland microbial communities from SPRUCE experiment site at the Marcell Experimental Forest, Minnesota, USA - June2016WEW_17_150 | ecosystem: Environmental > Terrestrial > Soil >... | reverse complement strand
TACGCCCCGGCTCTTTGAAGCCCTGGCTGTGAGCAACAACGACAAGCTTGTATCCCTTGAAGAAATCTGCTGCTAGGAGTCCTACGTTACCTCTGGTGGAGGCTACTAGTATGTCCTTGATACCTAGTTCGTCTGCTCTCCTCTTAGCCGCCTCAAACGTGGGGAGCGTGTTTTCCTCCCCAAGTTTATCATAATAGATTATCTTCTTCTCCAATCCCAAAGCTATACACCAATACTCGCTGCAGTTAGGAAAGATAAACTAGTTTCGGGTTTGATTCTGACTAAATTAAATAATGGTGTCAGAAAATATTACTAAACTCTCTGAATTCAACCCCATAATAATAAGAAACACTGAGCCACAATACACCTTTGAACCCCCTTGGTCGAATGTTGGCTCCCTTACGGGGGCACCGAAGTCTATGTCACAGTTGACATGAGAGACTTACTCAGTATAGCTGAACCAGTGAGGCAAGAGCCTCAACTTAACGCGAGAGAGGTCGTCTCCAGGGCCTTGGCCGAACCACGTGGCTCTAAAAAGCTAGAGGACATGGTCGGCTCAGACTGCACGGTGTCCATCGCATTAGAGGGAACGACTATGCCCGCTAACGCAGTGGCGGCAATCGCCCCAATCGTCACTCAACTCGTCAATCTCATCATTCCAAGAGATAAAATAACAATAATCGTCGCCAATGGAATCCGTCAGAATAGTGCGAGAGAACTCCTCAAGGCTTTGAGGGTGTCTGACGACCTCAAGGGTGTGAACCTAATCGAACATACAAGTTCAACAACCTCCCTCGCAAACTTGGGGGAAACTAAACAGAGGACCCCTCTCACGATCAACAAAGCGTACATAGAAGCGAAAGTGAAGATAGCTGTCGGAGAGGTAGAGACAGACGGCTACACTGGCTTCACAGGAGCTCATACTGCGATTCTACCCGGCCTCGCATCGATAGAGACGGTTGAAGCTCACAGGAGGCTCGTGCTGAAAGGGGACGTGAAGCCAGGTGTCGTCGAGCTTAATCATTTGAAGGAGGACGCCCTCGAAGCAGCGAAGATCGCCGGGTGCGACCTCGCTATCCAACTAGTCACTAACTCCCATGGGAAGCTACTCTCCGCATTCGCGGGAGCCCTAGAAGAAACTTGGGGACAGGCCATCTATTCACTTGGGGCGAGTTACCAGATCAACGCCGAGGCTGGGGCTGACATCGTCGTAGTTAGTGCGGGAGGCGCCAAGCATGATTACACCCTCTACTCATCATCCTATGCGCTCCAATGGCCAACCAGGCTAGTTAAGAAAGGTGGTGCTATCATACTTCTAGCTGAGTGCCCTGAGGGTCTCGGAGCCGAGACCTTCACCAGCCTTGCTCAGGTTGAGCAGCAGTCAGAACTGGAGAGGCGCTACGCCCTTGGTGCAGAGGCACTACAATTGCTCAAGGCAGCGACGGCTAAAAGCGAGGTATTCATCGTCTCCAGCCTCCCTAGATACATGATTGAACCCCTTGGTGTCACAGTTGCTAGGACAGGGAACGATGCTTACTCGAAGGCCGTCGAGGGGAGGAGGGGGCGTCGCACGCTCGTCATCCCATACGGCTGCTCCACCGTACCCGTAGGGACCCCTGCAACCACACAAAGTCCACAATAGAAGATGTTAAACATTCTCCCCTAAGTCTGGAGCAGAATGATCAACGATAAACCCATGAGTATGATATAACCGATGAAGCCGAGTTTACGAGTCAGGCTAGTCGGTGAGACATCGTCGAGGGGAGCCATCGATTCTGTCCCCTCCCTCATTAAGAAAAATGCTATAATCACAGCCATGATCACATAGCCCGAAATAAGTAAGAGAAAGATTCCAGTGATGGATATGATCTTATGCGTCTCCCTCCCGAAGAGGGACCTGATTATGTGTCCACCATCTAGCTGCCAGCTTGGGACGAGGTTAACGAATGTTAGGAGAAAGCCCACCCAGGCTGCGAAGCATAGCGGATGAAGGACGAGAATGGTATCCTTTGCTACTGGTCTTATGTAATCTGAGATCATCTGTAGGGCGATTGGCATTGGTATTTGTTGGAACCTAATCTCTGGGTAGGCGACAGCCCAGTCGGAGACTTGACTGAGGGGCACAGTGAATGATAGCGCCATCCCGATGATCCCGATCACTATGGATGCGATGAACCCAAAGAACGGTCCCGAAATCCCAAGGTCAAACAGGTCATCCCGGTTCGTTGGAGGTTCATCCTGGCTTATCACCGCCCCAAATGTCCCCCCTAACCCAGGTGGGGCGGGTATGAAGAAGGGCCAGGACGCACGAACCCCCCTCCTCTCCGACGCTAGCTTGTGGCCGAGCTCATGGATGCCAAAGACGACCAGTATGCCTACGGTGAATATTAGAGCGTTTAGGAAGACGGGTGTCCCCACCATTAGGACCTGCGTCAATACTGGGTTGTTACTTCTTAGATAGCCATCTAGGAAAACGGTCCCTATAGTCACCACGAAGAGGATGCGATTCCTCACGCTGCTTCTATTGACCTCCGCTGGCCTTGGCGTTAGAGTTACATAGTACCTGCCGACTATCCACCTGAACTCGGCTAGGTAACCCATAGGCCTCAGCTTATCCGCTAGGCTCCTGAAAGCCACCTTTAGGACGCGTTGCTTGTCCCCTGGCGTCTTCTGTGAAACGATATAGTTCGGCGTCTCTCTGTCTTTAAAACGCTCCTCGACAACGAATAGGGACTCGATGAGGCCATCGATCTCAGCACTGACCAGATAATCCTCCGACAAGTCCCTCAGTTCTTCCTACATCAGAGGCACTAAAAAGCCTTGTAGGGTAATCCGACGTGTTTAAATTCGCGTTGCTCTGATTGAAAGGAGAATCGGGGATGAGCCAAGGCTTCACACTCAGGACTTTCAGGGGGGAGGACCTGAACAGGGTCATGGCCATAAACTTTGAGTGCCTTCCAGAGAACTATAGCAGCAGCTTCTATAGGGAGCTGTTCAGCCGTTTCCCTGAGACCTTCATCGTCGCTGAGGCAGATAATGAAATACAGGGCTACATAATGTGTCGTGTAGAGCGTGGCTTCAGTAAGCTTCGCAGCCTCAGCCCAGCACGACTCCTACACGTCGTATCTATAGCAGTGAGGGAGCCTTACAGACGCAGAGGTATAGCTAAGGCACTCATGTTCGAGGCTATGAACAGGGGACCAGCAACCTACGAGACGACCGAGTGTTTCCTCGAGGTGCGTGTTGGGAACGAACCCGCCGTGAAGCTCTACGAGAGGCTTGGCTTCACGAAGACTAAAAGGAATTACGGATACTACCTCGACGGGGAGGATGCGTGGGTAATGTCTCTCCCCCTCGCGGGCAAGGGGAAACTTCAATAGACCCCTCAACACAGCCCTTCATGGTGGAATAGGTGGACATAATCCTCGTATACACCATCCTCATCTACGTGGCCGCAATAGCTATGTTAGGCATATTTGCGATGTTCACAATCAAGCTAATCAAGCAACACTACGACATCTACCCCCTCCTCTATGACCTGGAGGAAGCGGAGAAAAAGAAGAATCGTGGCGAAGACTGAAGGTGTATGCTTTTTTCGGTAAAGTATTTAGGTTTCAAGCCTACAGGGGCTAGAGATTGACATGGGGGACAAGACGCTCATACCCTGGCGAGAGGTCGCCAGTTGGCAGTGCAGAGCATGCGGAAACTGCTGTGTCGGTTACCGAGTCCCCCTGAGGATGGATGAGTTCGTCAAGGTCGGGAGCGCCTGCGGGCAAGGTGTTTTCGAGTACGGCACCGGGAAAGTCTATCTTAGAAACGGACCAGATCGCCGATGCGTACTACAGCGTCCACTTATGGATAGGTGGATATGCACTATCCAGGGGATGAAACCGACGGCTTGCCGCCTCTTCCCCTTCCGCATACAACATAAACCAGTTTACCCCCGCGGAGACAACAGCGCCTACAGGCTCGGGGACAAGATTTACTACATCTATTTAGATCCAGATTGCGAGGGTATTGTACCGGGCCAGCCGACTGAGAGGTTTGCTAAACAGGTGCTCCCCGAGATTATTAGGAGTGGCTTTGGCATGGCACAGAAGCAGAGGTTCACCACATCCAGATATATATCATGGACGCCTCCATGAATCCAATTTCTAAAAGTTTAACTCATAATGAACCTGTTAAGAGGCGGATTTTTTGATCGGTGTTGTTTTCTCTTCTCCAACAATTTACAGATGCGTCAACATTATGGGACATTATTTAATCATAGCAAACAAAATAGGCTTAGATCTCTATAAAAATACCACTGCAGTTGCACTCGGGGTACAACACAGATGCTATAATCACCGAAGATAGTTGTATGGAATGCCCAGGTGGGAGCGCCTCAAGGGTCGGAGCAGCGTTCAAGACCCCCGCGAGACGCAGAACCAAGATGGACGGGCTGCGTAAGGCCTTGGGGGCTTAGGCTCCTAGGAATCCTTCGTCCCCTCGGTGAGAACACCTGGGCACCTCCATTTTATTAAAACAATAACTCTTCATCTCATCTGCAAAAATTATTCGATGGGATAAGGGGTTACATTATAGCCACCATCGACGACGCCCACTCGTTTCCCAGCTAGATTTTACCCAGATCTCCTTAAACCCGCGAAAAGACCGCTATTCTGTGCCCTAGTTGCTGCTGCTCCACCAAGAAACTGCCTAGTCAACAGAGCAAAAGCGAGGCTCAGGATCGTAGGAAGTAGAGCGACAATCGCTGCTTTCCTACCCGAGAGACCATAGTTCAACATCACCGCTACACCGACCAAGATCAGTCCGATTATGTTGAACACTGTGAAGCGGTCGACTAGTGTTGCGAGAATCCCCGCTGATGAAGAGGCTGACGCTTGCTGACCCAGGACGACGTAGTAGATAAACCCGAGTAGTTGCTGGGCAAGCAATGGAATAGAGGCGTAACCACTGAGGGTGAACATCCTATTGAGGCTCCCCTTCCCACCGAGGACGCTAGCTCCAATATGGTAGATGATTGAAGATAGTACCCACCCCAGAAGTGTCATCACGACCGCCGCGATAGCAGCGATGGACTGCACCATTCCCGCAACCCCCGCGACTGGAACTTGAATCCTAGATGCATTTGTGTAGGCCGTGGCCGCGGACAGCAGACCTGTCACTAAAACGATCCCAGCGCCTCGTATCAGATGCTTCTCGGTAACTCCGTCGAGCCACCTCATGACCGGAGCGAGGCGCCCAGTGTATTGCTTCTTATCGGTCATCTTTTATCCCTGTAGAGGACCCGGCACCCGAATATATAGTTGACCTCTACCTAGTCAACGCCCCATATACCCTCATTTATATCCAGAGTGATAGAATGGGTTCTGTAAATGGTCACATCTGATGATGTTCGGAGCCATACAGCAATTCATATACTGAAAGGGGCTGTGGTCCAAGTCCTCGGGATGGGCGCCAAGTGGTCCGCGAGCGCTTACAGTCAGGGCATCCATGGCGGGCTTGCAGTACAGTTCGATAGGAAGCCCACAGAGGAAGAGATGCAGAGGATTGAGGAGGCTGCTAACCAGAAGATCAGGGAAGATACCCCCACAGAGGTCCACGAGTTGGCTCGATCTGATGCTGAGGCCTTGTGGGGCGAAGACATCTACGATCTCTTTCCCTTGTCCGCTGAGCTGAAGTTCGTTAAGGTTTTCAACATCCCTGGGTGGAATGTAAACACCTGTGGAAAACAACACTGCGAGAGAACAGGAGAAGTAAGCGGGATCAAGATATCAAAATGGCGCTATAGAGCAAACAAGAAGCTCTTAGAGATGAGCTTTGACGTAACTGGTATAAACGGGTCGGGTTGATTACTACCTGGTGTAACCGTTTGAAGTTCAGCAGATACCTGTCGTGCATCGACACCCACTGCAGTGGCGAGTCCACTAGAATCGTCGTCGGTGGGCTGCCGAAGCTCAGAGGGAAGTCGATGGCGGAGAAACAGAAGTATTTCCAAGATCACTATCACAGTCTCCTCGGTACACTGATGAAAGAGCCTAGGGGTTTCGACGGCATGCTCGGCAGCATACTTACAGAGTCCACCGTCCCCGAGGCCGATGTGGGCGTCATCTACCTCTGGACCGACGGCTACTTCAGCGCATGCGGCGACTCGACATACAGTTGCAGCGCCGCCCTAGTCAACACGGGTATGGTCGATGTGAAGGAGCCATACACGGAGATCACCTTCGACACGGTCAGTGGTCTGGTAAAGACGAAAGTCGAGGTGAAGTATGGCGTCGCGAGGAGCATTGCTATGCAGGGCGTCCCTAGCTTCTATTGGAAGACTATGAAGTTTGACGTCCCCCAGGTCGGTGAGGTAGAGGCCGACATCGCCTATGGTGGACTTTGGTATGCTTTCATCGACGCTGATAGTATCGACCTCAAGCCAACCCTCGAAAATAAGGGGGATTGGATACCACTTGGGTGGAAGATCAGGAACTTCATAGCTGACCAGATCAAGGTTGACCACCCCGAGTATCCTGAGCTAAATATCCTAGACCTCGTAACCTTCTACACTAAACCAAGCAAGAAGGAGTATACGAGCAGGCACTGGAATGTCTTCGGTCCTAAGCAGACGTGTAGGAGCCCCGCGGGAACCTGCACAAATGCGAGGATGGCTGCTCTCTATGGCACGGGCAAGCTCAAGCCGGGACAAGAAGTAAAGTTCGAGTCTACCATTAGCACTGTGATGACTGGGCGGATTGCGAAGGAGGTCAAGGTTGGTAAGTACAAGGCGATAGTCCCCGAGGTTCTAGCCTCTGCATACATAACTGCCTTCACACAGGTTGTGATTGACCCTGATGACCCGCTAAAGGGCGGTTTCCTCCTCTAATCTTATCCACTACTTATGCGGTTTTGGGAGGAGATCCCCGAGTCTCGTGGTCTTCAGTTCCTCCGCGAAAGCGCATAGTTCATCAATTTGGGTTCTCACGATTTGCTCGCCGTGTATAGCCGTGGCCTTGATTGCCTCAATATTCTTCCCAGCAGCGCCGAATACCCCAGTAGGACTTAAGTCAATTGTATCCAACCCAAAGTCCGCTGGGCCGACCCTCTGAGCCTTCATCTTAATACCCGCGAGTGTCTCCTTCTGCTTCGTGTCGACAGCTTTCTCCATCTTTATCAACTCAGGGCGAAGGTGAAGCATGATGCTCGTTTCGTCCTCCCCCGCATGGCCATCTAGATTAGTCGGGTAAGCGTTCGCGATTGCCACGAAAATGTCTTCGTTGCTCCGCAGCTCCTCAGCAACCTCTCTAAGGCTCGCTGTATTCCCCCCATGGCCGTTTATCACTATGAACTTCTTAGGGCCGTGACTCGATGCACTGAATATGATTGCCTTGATGTATTCCCTAAAGATCTTGGGCGGAGCCCAAAGGGTGCCGGGGAACTGTCGGTGGTTGCTACTGACTCCAACCGGGACGACTGGGAGCACTGGGAGGTTGGTCCTCTCCCCCACCGCAGAGGCGACGGCTTCCGCTGTAATGTAATCTGTGCCCAATGGGCAGTGTGGGCCATGCTGCTCCGTACTCCCCACCGGAAGGATGACGGTATCGACGTCCCCTCTTATCCTCTGAGCTTCCGTCCAGGAGACCTCAGCGAGCTTCACCATGTTTATCGATCAAATGTGCCCCTCGCTGGTATAAACAATTGACCGACACCTACAGGTTTTTTCAATGCAAGGGTGATCAATATATTGTGTCCTCAGCCGAGCCAGGACTAATAGTCGTCTTTGAGGGGAAGCGGACACGGGTCCGGATCTTCCGCCGCTTCTTCTACCCTGTTCAGGCTAGGGACGAGGAAATTAACGTCGTCGTATACTCTGATACTGGGCAGGAGAGAGAGATCACCTACAAGCGGGCCGAAAACTTCAGCCTCGATGACCCATTCAAGCTGGTTTCAATGATTCGTCTTGCCCGCGCTATGAAGGTCCTAAAGACAGATAAGCTAACTAATGGCGTCCAGAACCTCCGGTTCACAATCTGCAAGAGCGAGGAACTCATAGGCTCCCACACTGAGAGGGACGAGTGGATACCGTTCGACCCTACTAGGATGAGGCCTCTAGACGAACGTATAAGGGACGCAAAGAAGAGGGCTAGGTGGAAGCAGAGGCTCATGGCGCGTTGAGGGCCATTGCGATATCCTCTATAAAAAGTTCGAGTTTATCCCTCGGCACCTTTGCCCCGCTCGCGCGGGCGTGCCCCCCACCGAATCCACCATACTTATTCGAAACCCGGGAGACGAGGTCGCCAAGGTGCTCAGGGAGCCTTCTCTCACCCCGGAGGCTTATATTCACCATCCCACCCTGGTCCTTCCAGCACAAACCTACCGGCACTAATAGAGCATCCATGATTATGTTAGCAACTTCCCCCGTTGATGAGTCGTCACTACATTCCATGACAGCGAGCCGACCCAATACGCGCGCCCTCCCCCGGATAGTCTCCTTAATTCTAACGATCTTCTCAAGCTGGTTGACTGAAGCCTCGACGACGCCCTGAATTCTATGGGGATACGCGTAGTTACTCAGCTCCCTCAGGAGCCTCTTCTTGAAGGCGTCAGACTGGTCATTGCCAAGGGCAGCGCTAAGCATCAACGCCTCGTGTTGAACGAACTTCCTATCCATGCCATCCATAAGGCGTGAAGCTATAGGTCCGTCATCGAACATATCCGAAACAGCAGCATACGCGATGAGTCTCGCTGCATCGACCTCAAGCCTGTCCCTGAAGTGGTCGTAGACTAGGGCCGAGGCACAGTCCCGGGTGGAGTGAACTATCTCGACACCAAGACCACGAAGGTGATTCGCGAGACTCGTCTCCATTGGGTGGTGGTCGATTATCGTCACAGACGTATGTGCCGTTATCCCCTTAAGGAGTGGTAAGAGCGCCTCCCTGAGATTTAGGTCCGTTATGAAAAGCCTGTCAAAGTCTTTTCCTACGTTGATGAGTGCATCTTCTAGATCATCATAGTTCGCTGGTATCACAACCGCATCGAAGAGGTGGATAAGAAGTGCCCCACATGTGAGTCCGTCGACATCGTCACCATGGGTTATGTTGGCGTTGGGCATTGATTCTTCAAAACATGGCGACTGTTCTTGGTCTTAAACACTGTCCCTCAAGAGCTTTCGCCCCTGTGGGGTAGATGTTGAAACCTCCTCGAAGTAGCTGTGAATAAGCCTCGCGGCCTCGGTGAGGATATTTAGTGTGTTGACCATATGGAGGTCTGACGACGGGATGTTTTTGGCCAGGAGCGCCATGGCATATGGTCGTTTTGGCTGATACACTATCCCCGCGTCTAATGTCGCTCCTTCTACCCACCCTGATTTATCCGAGACATCCACTGAGTCTGGGACTGCGTTCCTAATGACCCCTTGGACCATCCCCTCTTTTGGCTTCCCAAGCAATTTCAGGGTCTCACTACAAACGTATGGGCTGAGGACACTAGGCTTATAGAGCTCCTGAAACATCGCTATGAGCTCCCTAGGCGTCGTGAAGCTATCTCTACCGGCCTTGAAAGCCTCCACATCCATCATCTTCCGGGCTAGGTACGTTTCCCTAAGGCCAAGTGATGATATGAGAGTGTTAATCTGATTCATCCCAAGTAGGTCGATAAGGTAGTTCGTGGAGGAGTTGTCACTCACGTTTATCATCAGAGTAAGATAATCAATGAGGGGCATCGTGACAGCGCCGGGAGTCAACGTCTTGATTACCCCGCTCCCCCCCACCTTATGCCCTTCAACATATGTTAACATCATCATAGTGTCGAGGGTCCCCGCCTCTACTCGCCGATAGAACTCCATGAGTATAGGCACCTTGATTGTGCTCGCGATGGGGAAGACCTCATCACTATTCACAGCAAAGAACTCGCTTGAGGTAAGATCTTTTACAGCAACCCCCATGACACCCTCGTAGTGCTCCGAGACCTCTGCGAGCCTTAACCCAAGTTTCCTGAAGAGAAGAGACATTGAGGAAAAGTTGATCGGTGGGGATTTAACTCTAGTAGCCACGGTGAGGATCACAGACGTTTAGGAGAGGTTCACCCACAACGTATCTACGGAGGTTCTCGCAGAACTGGGTGACTATCCTGTTCCCGATCTTCGGGCTCGAGTGGCTGTCGTGCGGCACAATGAATACGTTCCCCAACCCCCACAGAGGGCTATCCGGAGGGAGGGGTTCGACCCCGAAGCAGTCGAGGTAAGCACCCGATATCCATCCCTCACGAAGCGCTCTCGTCATGGCCTCCTCGTCGGCTACTCGGCCACGGCCCACATTGATGAAGTAACAACTTTTCTTCATAGCCCTAAAGGCTGCTTCACCTATGAGTGCTACCGTCTCCGAAGTGAGTGGAGCGAGCTCTACTACATAATCCGCCTCGGGGAGGCGATCAATTAGATCCGAAGAGGAAAATACTTCATCCACATTCGGCACAGGCTCGATTCTCACTTTTGTGCCTATGACCCTCATGTCAAATGCCTTGCAGAGGCGGGCCACACGCTTGCCAAGGTTACCAAGGCCAATTAGGAGAATAGTCTGCTCATCAAGGTCTTCACATAACACCTGCCTCCATCTCTTATCCCTCTGGTCGATTCTCCTCTGCCCAAAGCGCTTAGCCTGCTCAAGAACTGCTGCTAGGACGCTCTCAGCAATCGAAATTGTATGTATTCCAGGGCTATTGGTTAGGGTCACTCTGCCATCAAGTATCTCACTCGTTATATTGTCGCTGAATCCCGTGCTGCATAACTGAATCCAACGGAGACTCGGGGTGAAGAACTTCTCGTAGTCCGTTCTATCAAGCTCCCCCACGTAATGTGTGTAATTTCCTCCCTCCGCGAGGGCGACCTCAACATTATCGACTCTCTCCATTTTGTGGACGACCTGCTCGGGGAGTTCCAGTAACTCTATTACAGGTGAGATTGAGAGAATTTGTTGGCGCTGCTCCTCCGTGAGCCAGTTTCCATCAGGTCGTGGGAATTGATGGCCTCGTGGGATACCACTGACTACGACGTGAATCATTTTAATCCACTACCCTCCACACTGGCATAAAAATTATTCAGAAAATTGCTCGAGCCGAAATTTAAAATTCATGATGATCAAGAATGTCTTAGGATGCAGGCTTCCCAGCACTACTAACCGTTATCTCACTCCTCATTTCACGGAACTTTACTACAGATTGAAGCACACTTATTGCCACAACCCCAACTGACAACCAAATAAAGACCCGGAGATCTAGAACAATTTCTGTTACGACCTTCTCCTGCATAAACTTGAAGCTGCTATAGCCGAGGCTCCCTACGTTTCCCACACCTATAACAAGGAGCGCGAAGGCCAAGGAGATTAGGTCCGAAGATACACTAAATACGAGGTAAGCAATCGACGTCCTCCTGATTATAGCTTTAACCAGAGTAATAACTGAAATGATGAGACCGAGTACTGCTGTCTGCATTAAAAAGTCCTGAATATCAAGTCCCGTGACTTTGAGTTGGTCGAGGGTTTGAGCTGGAACGAGCTGGATAGCAATGAGGGGCAGTGCGACTAGCCCCAGGAATGTGAGTAGTACTGCTGCTGCCTCACTCCACCTTACGGTCAACTCAGCCACCTCCCTCCGACATCGAGTTGTAGTCGATCCTAACCAAATCATTCAATGTGATGATACTTGTATAGATATCCAGGGTTCCCTTCGCGTTTGTGTAATCCTGAAAATTTTTCATAGGCACCTTGATGGATAGGTCAATGTTTTCCTGAGCACCAGGAGGGAGGTAGACTGATGTAGTGTTCTTTACCGTAAACGAGCCATCTGTTAGTGTTAAACCGAAGCCAAGATTCATGTGAGCCGATAGGTAACCAGTATTATGTGGTGTAAAGGTGAACGTTATCGTGGCTATCTGAGTTGGCTCGTCGACTGTGACGGGCAAATTTCCGCCATTATGTATAGCTGAGCCAAATAACGATAATATTGTCTGTCCACAAAGGAGGAATAGTCCAACTCCTGCTACCTCTATGATGAGAAGTGCCACACCAATTATTTGAGATATCTTCAGGAATTATCCCCCTAAAACCTGCTGTAGAATTTGTAGAAAAGTTTAATGGATTACTTTTTCCGATAAACTTCTACGTTGTGTTGTAAGTTACTCTTGTCGAGTGCCTTAACGGTGGCTGCTATAAGCTTCCCGGCATTGGTGAGGTCACTTAGGCTGACGACCTCATTGGGACTGTGCATATATCGGTTGGGCAGACTGATGAGGCCCGTGATAGTCCCCCCACGTGTCACCTGTATAGCCCACGCATCCGTTCCACTCGCGGATGGAACCCCTTGCATCTGCATTGGTATCTTTCCTTTCTTCCCCTCCTTCTCCATCATCTCCCAGAGGGCCCGTGTGAAGTTCGCGCCAATGCCTACAACAGGGCCCTTACCGATCTGGATGTCCCCAACCCTATTGGCGTCCACCCCAGGGGCCACAGCGTGTGTAACATCTGCCGCGATGGCTGCCCAAGGTTGTATGTTGTAAGCACTCACCTGAGCACCTCTCAGTCCTATCTCCTCTTGGGTTGTCGCGACAGCGTATACCTTCACTTTTTTTGGCGGGTCTTTAGCGAGGATGTCTAAGGCCTCTATGAAGGAAGCTACAGCACAGATGTCGTCGAAGGCAGGGCCAATAACCATATCGGAACCCTCCTTACCGAGGTACTCTACCTCCGCGATGGGGGTGCATGGGCAACCTATCTTGACCCCCATTTTCTCTGCATCCTCCGCAGACGAGGCCCCGAAGTCTATCCTCATGTCCTTGAGAGGAACGGCCTTCTCCCTCTCACTCACATCTGTGAGGTGTGCAGCCTTAGTCCCGATGGTGCCGACTATGTAATCCTTAGGACCATCTCCGACCCAGATTCTAACCCTCGTCCCGTACGCAACCCGTGGGTCCCAGCCTCCAACCTGGTCAAAGCTGGCATACCCTTTTTCGTCGACGTGCTTCACTAGAAACCCGATCTGGTCGTAGTGCCCCGCGAGCATGACGGCCCTCTCCCCAGAGCCGATGGTCCCTGTAACGTTTCCGATAACGTCCACGGATACCGAATCGCAGTACTTTGAATACTGCTCGATGACCTTCTTTCTCCTCGGCTCCTCGAATCCAGTCACCGCAGGAGCGCTCATGAGTTCTTTCAGGACCTTGTACATGTCAACCGGCATTATGCTTCACAGTTATGATTGGGGCGGGCAGCTGTTTAAGGTTTGGCGGGCTCAATGGTTTTAAGGGCTTAACGTCGATACCAAACCAGTGTCCTCTATGAACCCAAAGAGAGCCCTCGTCCGCGATATAGGCGACAGGTACAAGAGCTGCCTGTCGACGCACCCTCTCCACTCAACCCTCGACCTGAACTTAGCGAGGGAGCAGCACATGGCCTATTGCTCAGCGCTTAAGGAACTGGGGTTGGAGATCATCCGTGTCCCTCGAGACGATGAGCGCCCCGACTCAGTATTCGTCGAGGACAACGTCGTTGTCCACGGTGGAAAGGCCATCATCTGTCGGATGGCCAAGATGAGTCGCCGCGGTGAGGAGACAGGCGTGGAGACGGTCCTCAAGCAGTACTTGAAGGTGAAGAGAGCAACCTCCCCCGCCACAGTTGAAGGAGGAGACGTCGTCCACCTAGATAACAAACTCATCAGTGGAATAAGCCAGAGGACGAACCCGGAGGGTATTGCCCAGATGCAGGAGTGGTTGGAGGTCCCTGTGGCAACCATCTTCGATCCTAGTATCATGCACTTGAAGAGCTATGTGACGTATCTCGGGAGGAAAATAATGATTGCAACGGAGCGATACGCTACTCACCCAGCCCTCGAAGGATTCCAGATCATAATCCCTCCCAGCAATAACGAGTATGCAGCGGACACACTCGCCGTTGGCGAAACTGTACTCATGGCGGAGGGTTACCCCGAGGCTCACAAGATGGTGGAAGAGGCTGGTTTCGACGTCGTTGTTCTAAATGTCTCGGAAATACAGAAATGCGATGGAGCTCTGACCTGCATGAGCGTGCTATTCTAATCACCTCTCAAATCACCCACAATGCTTTTCTCCGTTGGGCACTTGGTGCTAACCGCCCCAAGCAAGTGACGAAAAAACGAGGACACAAGCTTGATTGAAACAGTGTTAGTAGCCATCTACTTCCTGTTTAGCTTTCTGATGCTGCCCTACGGTTACAACTGCTTCCTCATGGTCCTCTACTCGAGGAGGTACAAGGGACCGAACCCTAATATCGTCAGGAATCATAACATGGTCACTATTCAACTGCCTGTCTACAATGAAAAGCACGTCGTAAATAGATTGATAGACGCGATCTGTAACCTCGACTGGCCCCGGGACAAACTAGAGATACTCGTACTCGACGACAGCACAGACGAGACTAAGGACATCGTAGACCAAGAGGTAGCGATGAGGAGCGCACAGGGCGTCAACATAAGCGTTATCCGACGTCTTGATCGACTTGGCTACCGTGCGGGTGCCCTGAAGAATGCCCTCGAGTTCACTCACGGTAAATACCTTGCTGTCATAGACGCCGACTTTGTCCCACCCACGGACTTCCTCGAACGCACCGTTGCCGCAATAGAGACTGACCCTAAGATAGCAATCGTTCAGGCGAGGTGGGACCATCTGAACAGAGATTACAGCAAATTTACCGAAGCATTTTCCCTCGGTATTGATGCGTATCACATCATTGAGCAGTCCGCACGTAGCGCCATTGGCATAGTCAATTTCAACGGTTCAGCCGGACTCTTAAGAACCGAGGCAATTAGGGACGTCGGAGGGTGGAGCTGGGATATACTCAGCGAAGACATTGACATCAGTTATAGAGTGCAGAATAAGGGGTGGAAGACTCTCTATCTGCGTGACCTCACGGTTATGGGGGAGATACCGCCAAACATGTCGGCTTTTAGGACCCAGCAGGGGCGGTGGGCGAGGGGAAGCGTGCAATGCGCCAGGAAATTCCTTGTCGCAGTGTGGAGGAGCCCGCGTACGCTTCTACAGAAGGTCGAGGCAAGCATCCACCTCACATATTACATGGTGATAATGTGGATGTTTATCGGGCTACTGGTCACAGTTCCACTCCTAGCCATGAACCAGTTCCCCTATGTCACAACCCCATGGTACATCGGCCTCTTTGGTGTCTGCACTCTCAGCAGCTTCACACTCTATTACGCCACCCTAAGATGGCAAAATCAGAGCATCCTAAAGAAGCTCCCATACATGGGACTCCTCGCCCTCGTTGGATACGGTATCTCCGCCAAGGTCTCAGTTGAGATGTTCAAGGGCCTCATTAAGAATGGCGGTCAATACCAGCGCGTCCCCAAGTTCAATATCGTAAAGAAGGGCGATAAGATAGAGTCCAGTTACGCTACACTGAAGGAACTTCCATGGCTAGAGATGTTCATGCTTGTCTACACATCATTGGGAATAATGTTTGCCTTCATGAACGCCACCTGGGGCGTTATGATGTACCTCTTCGTCTATTGGATGGGGTACTTCGCCGTCGCCTTTAGTATTACCCCCTTATAATGCTAAGCTTTCTTCCTAATCAGTGTAATTCCGACCAAGTTGAGTAGCATATATGCCGACAAGATCGCGTTGCCGTAAAATAGGGCGAAGAGGAGTGTGGAACCAGTGAGAATAATGAAGAGCGCATCGACAACGGTCCACTCCGTTGTCGAGTTGACCCTCATCACCGCCCTGTTAGCCCCGGTCTCGAACAGCCCTTTCAAAAGGTTGTAGCTGACGAAGAAAACGGAGCCGTACCCTACGACAACCGCTAGGATTAGGTCACGGAAATGTCTCTTCACTGGGAGATCCCGGAACTTTGTGACGTGGTAGTAGTAGATGTAGAGTGAGAAGCCTGTCACGGAGACGACGCTCCATAAAGCAGTATACTGGGGCCCGGGTATGGCATTTAACCCGATTAAAATGAGCACCGCTATGAGGTTGACAACGCTGGCGAGCATTTGAACGAATCCAGTGGAGAGAGTGAGAAGTAGGAACTTGTCAAATTTGTCAATCTTTCCCCTCAGAATTGTGCATATATCCTTACGCATGTACTGCCCGGATGCCCTCGCCCACCTCTCCGCTGTCCTCCTGTATTCCTTAAGTGTGTCAGGAGCCTCGCATGGAAACTCGACGTCCCTAAGGAAGAGGGAGCTATATCCCTTCGAGAGTATCCTGGCGCCCGTATCGTAGTCGTCGCAGATCGTGTCCCCTTGCCAGCCACCTGCGTCTATGATGGCTTGCTTCCTGATGACGACTCCGAATCCGGTGAGCATGGATAGTCCGTTAAGGTTCATTATACCCATGTCTAGGATGAATGAGGTTACCCGTGTCTGGCCACTTGAGGACCTGTTGTGGAAGACGTGGTTTGACATGACGTAGCCGACCTTTGGGTTAGCGTGTATTGCACCCACCATCTTCTCTAGGAAGTCGGTGGGGGGGATGCAGTCGACGTTGATGATGGCGATGTATTCCCCGCGTACGCTGGGCATAGAGTTGGCAAATGCGCCCGCCCTGTAGCCTTCCCTTGTGTTCCTGTGTAAGAACTCTATCCCCTTGGAAGCGCAAGCTTCTCGGACGAAGTCCACAACATCCGGATTCGTGCTGTCATCGAGCACCTGTATCTGTAGGTGTTCGCTTGGGTATTTCATTTTCACGACAGCGTCAAGACAGCGGGTGAATTTTTTCACTTCAGGATTGTAGACAGGTAGCTGAACCGTGACATTTGGAGTCATATTTGAGATATTGACAGAGGTCGGGGGCCTGTAGCGCCTGTACCTGACTATAACAATGAGCAGAGCGACCGTGTATACAGAGATTACCATGAAGCTGGCGAAGTAGATGGCAATTAACCACTCTATCATTACCGAGCCTCTTCGTTTATAGGCCTCCTCTTTCCCTTTATTTCATTTTCCTGAGAATCAAAGGCGTTTGTGAGTGCTCCATGGGTCTTCGCTGGGAAAAGATAATATACCTCGGACCGTATAGCTTCAGAGCCCGTTAGAAAGGTGGATCAAAATGGCTTTACGTGACCCATTTAAGACTGAACTCAGCCGCGAAGCAAACCTGGAGAAGACTGTTTGCAGGCAATGTGGCGCCACCAACCCCAAGAGTGCAAAAAAGTGCCGTAAGTGCCACAGCAAGAATCTCCGCCCAAAGAGGACGAAGAGCAGAGGCCGCTAAGCAGCTTAGTCTCACAACACACCAATTATTACTTCGATTCGATTTCAATTCAATTTTACATTAGCAGGGAGCACGTGCCATGGGGTAAAGTGTAATAACACCTCACCCGACTACCTAACTATGATCAGCTTCACGCTCTTCTTCGCCCTCTTCATTTCGGGGCTCCTCGAGATATTTATCCCTATATTCCTTGGCATCTGGGTCGGGTCCAAGCTGGGCGCTAAGTGGAGTGTCTTCTTCATCGGTGCGATACTATGGGTAACGGCATTGGTAGTAAGGTTACCCATCAATAACTACGCTGCCGTCTGGGTCTACGACAACTTCAACGGGCCTATTTACATCTATCTGAGTCTAGCCATCCCATCCCTCACGGCAGGGGTCTTCGAGGAGGGAGCGCGCTGGGTAGCATTCAGGTTCGCTATTAAGGATCATAAGCTAGAGAACGGCATAATGTACGGGGCAGGACACGGTGGAATTGAATCCATCCTACTAGTAGGTATCTCTGTCTTAGCCACTGCAATAACCGCTTATTTCTACCCGCAGAGCTTAACCTCCACTCAACTCGATGCCATAGCCGCGACGCCAGCGTGGGTGGCCTTCGTCGGTGTCTGGGAGAGGCTCGCTGCTATAGCTTTTCACCTAGGGATGAGTGTGCTGATCCTACAGTCATTTCGACAGAAGCAACCCTACCTCGTTATAGTCGCCATTGCATCCCACTTCTTCCTCAACTTTACAGCTGTTTATGCTGGTGAATGGGGAATATTCGCATCCGAAGGTGTTACAACGCTTTGGGGTATTATCGCACTAGCATATGTATGGATGACTTGGAAGTCATACAAGGCCGAGATGGCAGCCACCTCTGTAAATCAAACAGCAGAACCCCCTGCTCCGCCTACTCCAGTTTAAAGGGTTTACCCGTTTCAAGGACTTTACTGGGGACAACTCCTTTCCATTTCCCAAGCCACTCTAATTCCTTCTCCGGTTCTCTAAGCTCGTCTGGCATAAGCTCCGGAATGGATTCAACTGATCGACCGATAGGGTACCAGCGACTACACTCCGGGCAGACGAGTAGGCCCTCCCTTACCTCGAGGATGTTAAGATAGCTGTATAATGTGTCCAGATCCTCTTTCGACTCAAGTTTGGCACTCAGTAAAGTAGTTACTTTTGTTTGGAGGGTGATTATTTTATTAAATCCTGTAAGGTCTTTTATTGCTTCGATTGAGGGTGGACTTATCGTTCCGTCGCTGAGCTGCTTCCTGAGAATTGTATACTTTTCCTCCAACTCCTTCTTTGGCTTCCCAGAGTCAGCAACAATGTCATTTGTCTCCTTCTCCGGGGTCTCCCAGCTGAAGATATAGGCCTCGAGTGGATGGTGCTTGTCGATGGGACAAGCCAGAATGTTGAGAAGCCAGGGCTTCATCCTTATCGTTGAATCAGGTAGCTCCACCGGTTAAAAGATTATCAACGACTCTGGAAGATCTTGAACTTTCTAAGGTTTGGGAAGCCTGTTTTCACCCACTTAACTCTCTCCTCAGGATCCCTCTTAACCCAGTCATACATATGCCAGAAGCTCTTACCCCACCTCTCGGTGCGGTCAGGAATAGGTTCGTAGCCAAGGTTCCGCAGTTCATCCGTGTAGGCACCCTCGATCAACTCCTGGGCTCTACCCTCGACATGCACCCTCTCAACGTTGTCTTCCCCGTATCGCTCCTTAAGCCTATCAGCAGCGATGTTGAGGATGTCCCCCTGACAGACCTTGATCTTCTCATATGGCTTCAGGTCTAGGCGATCGACCAGGTTGAGGGCGATCCTGGTAGCTTCCTCGAAGTGCTTCTTCTCTTGGAACATCCCATTCTTGAAGAAAGAGACATCAATTATGTCATAAAGAAAGGCTTCAGTCTCGGGCTGGTATGCGCCGATGACGACGCCCCAAAGGAGATCGCCAGTCCCAGCGTCGTCTATGAGGATCGTCAAGCTTTCTGGCCTTTCAGTTTGGCTACTATTTCCTGTGCCTTCGGGAAGCGTATCTGACCAGAGTCAATTAACTGCTTCAGGGCCTCTTCCATGATCTCAGGGGAAGCTCCGGCCATTACAATGAGGTTCCTGGCATGTAGTCTCATATGACCCTGTTGAATACCCTCCTGCGTGAGGGCGCGGAGGGCACCGAGGTTCTGAGCAAGCCCAACCGCGGTCATAGCCTCTCCTAGTTCTTGGGCTTTGGTGCATCCGAGAATTTTAACAGCGAGTTGGGCCATGGGGTGGCTCCTAGTCGCGCCTCCGACCAATCCGACCGCCATCGGCATCTCAAGCTCTCCGACTAGGTCACCCGCCTCATTCTTACTCCATTTGCTGAGACTCCTATACCTTCCCGTTCTAGCGGCATAGGAGTGAGCGCCCGCCTCGAGGGCGCGGTGATCCTGGGCGAAGGCGAGTGCGACCGCGACAGTGCCATTCATGATACCCTTGTTGTGGGTGGAGGCCCTGTAAGGGTCTGCGTCCGCGAAGGCCCATGCCTTCACTATTCTGTCGACCTTTTCCTCGCCACCGAGGTCCTCTTTCTTCACAATGGCTTCAGCTTTGCATGTGCGCTTGTCGGCTAGGTTGCTGATTATGCGTAGAAGGGACTTACCCCCAGTGAGCTCAGCAAGCATAGGAGCAAGGGTCTCCGCCATAGTGTTGACAGCGTTAGCGCCCATGGCGTCGCGGCAGTCTACTAGCAGGTGGCAGATGAGCATTGGTCCCGCTGCAGTCTCCAGAGGGCGTAATTCCATATCCTTTGCACCTCCCCCGAACTTGACAAGTACAGGGTCGACCTCATTCGCCATGTCGAGGATCTTCTGCTTCTTCTCATGAAGCGTATCTATTGCCTTCTTCATGTCGGGGATGTCGGTAAGCTGTATCTGTCCAATCATAATAGGTGGGCTGCTTGTGACCTTGATGCCGGGACCGTTCCTCATTATTCGCGCCATGTTACTCGCGGCCGCGACGACGCTAGGCTCCTCTCCCGCCATCGGTATGAGGAGGTCCCTACCATTAAGCATGAAGTTAACCGCCACGCTGAACGGGTAGTTTATTGTGCTGATCACATTTTCTGTCATATGATCCGCCTGATCCAAACTGAGGCCACCACCCGCTTTGAGAAGCTTGACCTCATCGGATGTTAGTCCGACCTGCTCAGTAACGATCTTAACCCGTTCATCGACGGGCATCTTGTAAAAGCCCGAGATTCTGCTCGATACCATGTGTGAATCCTCTTGTTGCAGATAGCTTCCCCGAGCAGTGATAAAAGCTAGGCGATATTGAACGATAAAACTATCGACGATTGTCTAAAGAAGGTAAGATCAGTTGAGTGGGCTTTTGAAGCTCTCTGTTATTCTGATGTCCCGCCGCGCCATCTCCCTGAAGAAGATACCAGAGAGCTTCTCATCATAGCCGATTCTCGCGGGGTGGATGACACCGCGTTTGTTCATCTGCCCCTTCGCAATCATCTGAGCGACTATACTGCACGGGAAGGCAGTCGTCTTCGCCATGGCTGAGAGGCCATTCTTAAAGTCCTGGAACTCCATAAACTCGTAAGTATAGGAGGCTGATGCCCCGTCCTTCTTGCCGCTTACGATTACGCGTTGGCAGATGGCGTCACCCTCATCAAGTTCATATTGTAGGTACTTATTGCCTAATGCCTCCCAGAACTCAAGAGGACTCACGTCAATACCCTTCACCTTGAGTGGCTCCTCATCCATGAGATGAATGTCCTTGAGCTTCGTCCACATCGAGCAGTGACCAGGCCATCTTATCGTCTGACCGTAGGCGTCCTTGACACCCTTGAGACCCAGGTGCTCCACAGTGTCCATAAGGCCACTATTGGTGAACGCCTCTAGCATACCGAGAGGCTCGGGGAACTCTATGGGAGAGGGGTCGCTAAGCACCTTAACCTCAATAGTCTTTCCATTTTTAAGAATCTTGCAGGTTCCTATACTCCCCTGGATGGCGAAGGGCCAGCTCCAGCTAATCTTGTAGTTCAGGGGATTATAGTAGCCTGGTGTCCCTTTCTGGGGAAAGCCTCCGCATGCAACATAGAGCTTATCAACGCTGTCTAGTTTCCTCGAACCAACGCCGAGGAGTATCCTGTCTGTGCCAACATCTAGGCCGCAGTGCGGGATGACGGTGACACCAGCCTTCTTTGCGGCCCCATCCATGCTGAATACTGTCCCGAAGTCCGCTGCAATATCAGCCCAGTTCACACCCGCCTCAATTGTGGCGGCTATCGCCTGGTCGCAGAACGTCCTCGGGATCGCAGCGACCACTATATCGAAACCCTTGATGAGTTTCACCGTCGATTTCTTATCAGTGACATCGAGCTTCTGATATCCCTTCATTTTATCGCTGCCGATCCTTGCAGTGACGCCCTTTGCAGCCTCCACGTTCGCATCAGCTGCAACTATCTCCTCAACCTCCTTCTGGGCTACAAGGTCCTTTATGAGGCCGTAGCCCATCTTCCCTGTGCCAAGCACAAGTACTTTCATGATTAACCCCGCTATGGATGCGCAGGGTTCTGAATAAAACCCCTATGATTCGGGCATCACTTCTGTTGGTCGACTTCCCAGCCATCACGATCCATATCCTCAATGAATGACACGAGGTGGTCCACCAGCGCGTTCCACATGAGTATGCCCTTCTCTGATGTAGCCTTGGTCGGATCGCCTGTGACACCAAAGGGGGTGATCTCCTTAAAGAGCCACTTAACTTGGACATGCTCGGGGAGGTTTGGGATGTGTCCTCTCGCTCTGCTTAGGTTGACAAGCTCCGGAGCCACCTTGAGCATGATGGATGTCTCGCCCTCCCCCGCGTGACCAAGGCCCCCCCAAGCCTCAAATGTCCCTTTCGGGAGGAGCTCAGCAGCGGTGACCCACCAGGCATCAAGAACAGCGATCTTCATCTCCGAATGGTCAGCCCTATACTCTCGTGTTGCGGCCTCGATGGCTGGAAGATTTCCATCATGCCCGTTGATTATGAGGAGCCTACGCAGCCCCTGTTGATTCAGGGAGTCAATCACCTCCTTGATAACATGTATCTGGGTCTCTGTTGAGAGTGTAATCGAGAGTGGAAAGCTTGCGTAGTGACGACTCATGCCGAATGGAAGTGTTGGTAGGCAGAGCATACCCGCAACCCTCTGGGATACGGCCTCTGCGAGGCTTTCTGCGACGAGCGTATCAGTGCCAAAGGGGAGATGGTCGCCATGATACTCTGTCGACCCTAACGGTAGGACCGCTTTATCAAAGTAGTTCTCCTTGAGGAGGTACCCGGTCATTCTTAGTAAGCGAACGTCAGTCAATCAAACCACCAATGTATAATTGTGGGAATTGGAGTAGAAATATCTTGCAAGTACGTGTGTTAGGTTTATAGCTATCCTAGAATCTCCGCTATCGTCCTAATTATTAGCTCGGGGTGAACTGGTTTCAGAAGTACTCTCTCATAGTTATTCTCTATCCTTTCTCCCTCATTCTTTGTGTATCCAGTGAGTAGCACAATCCGGAGACCCGGTGAGACCTCCTTCATCTTAGATGCGGCGTCATTCCCTCTCATATCTGGGAGGAGAAAGTCGAGTAAAACGAGGTCATACTTATTGGCGGACACTTTTTCGATACCTGCTCCACCTGTCGCGGCAAGATCGACATCATAGCCCTCGTCCATTAAGATGAGGCTCAGTATCTGGCTACTCGCCTCATCATCGTCGACCAGCAGGATGGCAGCTTTGCCCATAATTAAAATAACTTCTCAGGTCTTTTTTAATGATGATGGATCTATAATATTTTTTATAAATTAATACTAAGTATTCACTATTTAATATAGATTAGGAATAATTTTGGGAGTATTTGAGACGATTTGAAGCTATAGACCTATTACCGTTCTCCAATCAGTGTCCAGCGGATAAATACGCAGTTAGACTCTTGTAAGGTTGAAGCCTGGGCCAAGTCCTTGTATCGCTTCGGTAAGTATCTTTATGAGGTTCTTGAGGTCTATAGTGGAGAACACCTCGACTGGACTATGGCTGTATCGTCGAGGTATGCCGATCGTCGCGGATGGTATGCCTCCGCGAGTTTGCATCATCTCCATGGCATCCGTCCCTCCACTCATTATTCCAACCTGGTGAGGAATATTGTGATCCTCCGCCGTTTTACGGAGCCACTTGTGTACCTGCTGGCTCTGGATGCGGACTCGTTCTCCCAGTTCCCCCACATGAATGCCGGGCCCCTTACCTACCTCATAGAATAGGTCGCGCATATTGACATCGGGCTGATATCCCGCGGGGAAGGTGTCGACAGCGATGGCCATGTCGACATCGATATCGTAGAGGCATGTCTCCGCCCCTCTGAGTCCAATCTCCTCCTCGACTGAGCCGATGTAATAGATCGTTGCTCTTGGGCGCCTCTTGGCGAAGGTCTTAGCGATGTGGATTATAGCCGTGCATCCTGTACGGTCGTCAATGCTAGGGGCCGCAAGGAGGTCATTGGCGAGTTTAACATGTGTCGTCGCATAGGTAATCGGGATACCCCTTCTTACCCCCAATGCTTCCGCCTCGTCCCTGCTGGTAGCACCGATGTCGATATACATATCCTCAATCAGCGGAATCACGTGCTCCTCCACAGGGGTAGTTATATGGCCGGGCTTCATTCCCACGACACCGACGACTGGGCCCCCTTCTGTGAGTATCTGAAGATGCTGCCCCTGAATGGCACGTGTGACGCTGCCCCCTATTTTTCTGAACCTTATGAAACCAGTATCATCGATATTGAAAACTATGAATCCTATCTGGTCGAGGTGAGCGACAAGGGCGACCTTAGGCGCCTTAGGATCAGTACCAGTCTGCGTCGCTATAACATTCCCACGTGGCGTCCCGTGGACATCGTCCACATGGAGCTTAATCTCATCGATAAAGGCCCTCATCATTGGTTCCTCAAAACCAGAAGGAGCCTGTACCTCTTCTAGTCTATAGAATAGTTCGAGAATCGAGTCCTTCTTGTTCATTAAGCAAGAATTGACAGGTGAGGGGAAAGAGGTTTTGGGTTAGATGTCGATGATGTCGTCCTCGAGACCGCCCTTCTGCTTCTTCTGGGATAGGGGGTTTACCTTATCCAACATCTCGAAGACGGTCTCCATCTTCTCGTTGCTTAGAATTTCCTTAAACTCTTCATATTCGGAGACGTCTCTGATTAGGAGGCCCTTCCTCTTTGTGGGGGTGCCGGAGGCGTCGACCGGGTTTACCTCAATGGCGAGGCGTGCGGGTTGGCCGTGGTAAGAGGGGAGCTTCTGTATGAAAACTCCAGGGACGGTGGTCTTAACCTTCGCCCAATCTTTCCCAGTTGCTAGGAACTCCTGTAGTTTCTCAGACATGTATAGTTGATGTGTAGCTCGGATATTCAAGTTTAACCCTAAAGAGGGAAGGGGTTTAAGCACCCCCACTGATCTCTGATCATGTCCGACTCCAAGTATATTTACCAGCTTAGGCGTTGGGGAGGCCCAGGGAGGTACGACTGTGTTGCCCCTAACGGGGTTGTCGCCTCTAAGCACACCTTAATAGGAGAAGCGGGGTGCAAAATGATTCGCCGGGGCGGAAATGCCATTGACGCCGCGGTAGCTGCCACTTTCATGGATTGCGTCGTCGAACCCGCAATGAACGGTATCGGTGGGGAGGGCGTTATGGCCATCCACCTAGCCTCGGGGGAGAACGTAATAGTCGATTACGTCGGGAGGCCCTCGAAGGATTGTACGCCCAACATGTACAAGCTATCGGAGGCGACTGAGCCAGGGTGGATGGGGTGGAGGGCAGTCGAGGGAGACGCTAACGTGATTGGCCATAAGGCCTGCGTGACACCGGGCACAGTCGCAGGTCTAATCGAGGCACTAGAACGGCATGGTAGCATGAAGCTCCCTGATGTGATGGCTCCCGCAATAAGCATCGCCGAGGAGGGATTCCCCGTAGGCTGGTGGACAGCAGGATCCATCTTCCAAGGAATGAAGACCTTCTGGCATCTCCTTGAGTGGAGGAAGATCTTCTTACACGACTCACAGTTCCCCTACATTCCTTTCACTTACGACATACCCAAGCCAGAGATGCTTGTACAGAAAGACCTGGCGAAGAGTCTCAGGGCGATAGCTGAGGGGGGAAGAGATGCCTTCTACAAGGGGTGGATCGCAGACGCAATAGCCGAGGAGATGTCATCGAACAACGGCCTCATTAGCAGGGAGGACCTTGCCGCATACGAGCCAATAGTATCCGAGTCAGAACCCGGCAGGTACCGCGGCCATGAAGTCGTATACGATCCAACCCACGGTGGCACCACGCTTATGGAAATGCTAAATATCCTCGAGGGATATGACCTCGCACACTTTGGCTTCGGATCGCCAGAGCACCTGCACCTCGTGGGGGACGCAATTGGACTAGCCTACGCGGACAGGTTCGAGTTTATGGGCGACCCAGGCTACGTGAAGGTTCCACAAAGGGCACTCGTATCGAAATCTTATGCAGCAGAGCTTAGGAAATCCATGAGTCTTGATAAGGCAACGAAGATAGGCTTTGGGAGGCCCTGGCCCTTCGAGCCAGACCACACGACCTCCCTCGCAGTTGCCGACAAGGTGGGTAACATGGTCTGCGTGAACCAGACCCTTGTCAACATCTTCGGCTCAGGCGTCGTCGTTCCAGGGACGGGGATTACGATGAATAACGCCATGTATGGGCTAAATCCGGAGCCAGAACACGCGAACTCGATCAATGGGCGGAAGAGACGAATACAGAACGTATGTCCAATAATTGTTTTAAAGAGCGGGGTGCCACTCCTCGCCTGCGGTGCCCCCGGTGGTAGGAACATCCCAGTAGCTGTTCTACAGGTGATCCTCCACGTTATTGACTTCAAGATGGGTATACAGGAAGCGATAGAGGCACCTCGATGCACAAGAGAGACTGGGCGCCTTTTCATCGACAGCAGGTTCTCACAAGAGGTGAGAGAACAACTCAAAGCCATGGGCCACGATATCGATTGGGTCGACGAAGAGCTTAGGAGCTGGGCTCGCCCTGTTGGCGTACTCAGGGACCCCAAGACAGAGATGCTACACGGCGGCGTAACAACTACTCTGACTAACTTCGAGTCCAGGGCAGTGGGCTGCTAAACATCTCTGTCATAACTCATCTATTCTTTGTCGAGTCTTAGGCCCTACTTCCAATGATATGACAAAACATTGTTACGCGCGAGAGATTTGTAAGTAGTAAATCGTGTATCACGATGTCTACCAGAAAGTTATTGGTATTCGTATGTGGATGGCATCGGCGGGGCACTCCTCCTGACATATGAAACACATCTGGCATTCCTCCTCATAAGTTACGATTGGGCGCCTAGTCTGTTCATCCCAGGTGTAAACGTCTAGTGGACAGACCTCGTAACAACGACTGCATCCTATGCACTTTTCATTCTCGACATTGACTATCATGGCTTGACCTCCTTGACAGCAAGATACTCTTCGCGTGTCGGGACCCTCTGCTCGGTCGTCTGCCTCCTTGAGAGCATCATCTCCCCATTTTCGTGTCTGATTACTACACGTTGCCTGTACCAACCCGGTTGCTGGTTGGGGTAATCGATCCTATGATGAAAGTGACGACCATAGGGGATGGTCTCTGTGCGGAAAAGAGCAGCAGCCATATGCATTTCGGCCACATCCATTATATTTCGCACCTCAACCGAACGCATCAGATCGTGAGGATTCTTCGCTGAAAGTTGGGGTATGACTCTATCTCGAAGCTCCTTGATGAGCCTCAGGCCGTGCTTCAACATTCCCTCCGACTTGACGACGTTACCGTAACGGGTGAGGACTCCGCGTATCTTCTCCTCAAGCTCCTGTGGCTGGATCCCATTGGGCAGCTTCGAAGGTGCAAATGTCGTCTCCTCTATCGTCATTAATTGTTTGCTATCGATGGGTTGGATCATAGCTTGTCTCGCATATTTTGCAGCGGCTTCTCCAGCTCTTCGGGCGAAGACGAAGGCACCGCTGAGGCTATCCATCCATATTTCATCACCAGCAGCATAGAGTCCCTTCATACTGGTGCTCCCGTTGTATCCAAAGTCGGCTCCACCGAGGAAACCTATAGGGGTAGGTATAGCCTCAACCTTGTCTCTCCTCGGGTCTAGCCCCCTTTGCTGGTATGACTCTGGGAGATAGATGTCGGGTTTATGTTTCTCGTAGCTAGCGTAGGCGTTACGTTTCTTCATCTTCTCATCGCTTAGACCAGTGGCGTCCCAATACAGTGGAGCGTTTTCCTCCATTGTCTTGAGATGCATCGACCAGAGGCGCCCCCACTTCTTCGCGTAGGTCTCTTTAAGGAAGTCCTCCCCCTTCCAGTTGACCATCTTGCCCCCCCAGTAGCGGCCCATTGTGTTACCGATCATGTGGTCAGTTCGTATGAGCTCCATCATGGTCATCTCCACTCCTGCACGGTAACACATTCCTCTACCATCACCACTATTCGTACCTACATCACGCATCCAGAACCAACGCCTACCGGGGGAGACAATGTAAGTGCGGCTGGATGAGCCCGTGCACATGATCACAGACTTTGCGTGATAGGCGGTGAGCTCCCCTGTCCTGACGTTTAAACCGACTACGCCAGCAACAACGTTGAGGTGAGTAAGTAGGTCGACGGCCGTCGTACGCTCCACTACCATAATATTTCGGCGTCCGAGCTCAGCGATTAGGCACTTCTTCATCGAGCCCCCTTTAATTTCCACGCCCGACTCCATTCGCTCGCCTATGAACTTCTCCCAATAGTTCGCGTAGCTGCCGTCGGGATTCTTGTATATCTCAAGCCCCCATTTTTCCAGGTCCCTCACAATCGCCGGGAACTCCTCCGCTATTATATACTTGTCGAGGGGACGCTCAATGCCGGATAAGCCAGAACTGGAACTCAGATACCCCTCGACGAATTGTTCGGAGGTGGGTCCTCCTGGCATGTTGGTCATCGGGTTTAGTTCCCCGGAGTGGTGGCCCATGGCGAGGTTACCGCAACTACGAAGGACAGCCTTCTCGAGTACCAGTACTTTATCCGTGAATTCACTCGCCTTAATGGCAGCCATACTCCCAGCTGCCCCGGCACCAATGACGAGCACGTCCATCTCGATAGTTCTCAAATGAAACCCTCTATGGAGATAACAGTAGTTTTAGAGATAGAATTTTCTACTCCACAAATGCGTGTGAGCTCTTTTATCCATCTGAATAATTGATCCATCATGACTTCTAGTGCGCGCACCAGTGTCTCGGGCGAAGATGATAGACGAGATAGTGGGGAAAGTCTCTCCTTAGATTAAATCTAACCAATTTTTATACCGATTCGCCCCATTTTCCTTGATTATCATGAGCAGCTACCTTACGCTCAGCAAGGATCAGAGGGAGCACGCCCTCGCACTCCACAGGGAGAGTATAGTTATCGATAGCAGTATAGTGGCAGTCATCGACTACGTCGCGGAGAACATGTGGCTAAATGATGTTCTAAAGGGGGGACTCACAGCTTCCAACCTCACCGTCTGTATGCAGCGGAGCTTCTCCGAGGCGTTGGCGCAGATCATTGAACACAACCACTGGGCCGAAAAGAACCGGGACAAGGTTCTGGTTGTAAGGAAGGCCTCCGACATCGAGAGGGCGAAGAGAGACGGAAAGCATGGCGTAATCTACGGCCCCCAAGACTCGATGTTCCTTGAGAGGAACGTCGACTTCCTTGACATCGTATACGGACAGGGGCTGAGGGCAATGCAGCTGACGTACAACTGGCTCAACGAAGTGGGTGCTGGCTGCAGGGAGAAAAAGGATCCGGGCCTCAGTGCCTTCGGTGATAGAGTCGTGGAGCGGATGAACAAGTTGGGCATCCTCATCGACCTGAGTCACACTGGTGACCAGACGTGCTGGGACGCGATCAACCAGTCGAAAGACCCCGTGAGCTTCACACATGTTATCCCCCGTAAGTCAGCGCCAGAGATACCAGGGGGTTACGCAGAGTGGGCGAATAGGAGTACTAGCCTCTGGGGGGACTTCGTCGCGTACAGTAAGCAGAGGGGGAAACCGGACGACATGATGAAGGCATGCTCAGAGAAAGGGGGCGTAATTGGGGTTACCCCATTCTTCGTGAAGAAGGCGGGGAGTAGTACACTCACGGATGATCTCCTCGACCAAATGGACGTGCTCGTGGACGTGGTTGGTATCGACCACACGGGGTTCGGCAGCGACCTCGAGTTCCCAAACTCTATCACCCGCGCTGCATTCATCTGGAAGAACACAGGGAGGATCGATGTGGACTACTTCACTCCGATGGACAAATCGTGGGGCTATGGATGGATGGAGAACATGCCCAACTTCACGATGGGACTCGTAGCGCGTGGCTACAGTGACCAGGAGATAAAGAAGATACTCGGCCTCAACTTCTTGAATCTCTTTAAAAAGGTGTGGAGAGGCTAGTCTTATAGGAAGAACTCTAGTTCCCTGTGCTCACTATTATTGGTTACGAGACAGACCGCTGCCTTCTTAACACCCTCGTTCGTCCAGACCCTATCCACCGTCGGACAGGTCTTGATGCAAGCGGAGCAAGCTGTGCAATTTTCTTTCACAGTCTCGACCTTATCTGTGAGGGTGAACGCCTTAGTGGGGCAGACCTCAGCGTAGTTGCTGCAGAGGGTGCGCGCGTGCATTCAGACCTCCGGTTACCCGTGGGGAGACTGATAGATCATCTTAAGTTCAGCCTAAGCGCTTCATCGCTGAAAATAGAAGGCCGATCTGTTGAACTACAAGTGGACAGTTCTCACAGTTACCACAATAGGTGTCCTGATGAGTGGAATAGACTCACGCATCCTTATTGTTGGGCTCCCCCAAGTCGCCGCTGCCCTTCACGCGGACGCAGAGCAGGCAATCTGGCTAACTCAAGCTTACACGCTCGGCAGCACAATCGTACTCCTCCTCGTCGGTAGGGTCAGCGACATGTTTGGCAGGGTGAAGATCTACATCGTGGGCTTCGCACTCTTCACGTTGGGCTCCGCCCTCATTGGCCTCTCCTCGGGCCCCACGGAGGTTATAGCCTTAAGGGTCCTGCAGGGGGTTGGTTCGGGTATTCTGAACACGAATAGCGTTGCAATGATCGTTGACGCGACGCCCATCAAGGAGCTTGGGTTCAGCCTAGGCCTCAACATGAGTTCCTTTAGGTTTGGCGCCATGGCGGGTCTCACACTTAGCGGTGTCCTCCTTGCCTTCTTCAACTGGAGGGCTTTATTCTGGGTCAACGTCCCTGTTGGCGTATTCGGCACCATCTGGGCCTGGAGGAGGCTCAAGGAGATTGGGATAACCGATAAAAACGAGCCATTCGATGTAATAGGACTAATCACATTTACGGTGACGCTGACGAGCTTCCTCCTCGTCCTTACCTTCCAGGCGTACGGCCTCGCCGAGGTGAACACTGTCTACTTACTCATGCTCATCTGCGTGGTGAGCTTGGCTGCTTTTGTGGGATACGAGAGAAAGATTGAGCATCCCGTCATTGACCTTCGACTCCTCAGAATAAGGGAGTTCACGGGGGGTGTTATCGCTCAGCTTCTAAACGCCGCGGCTTGGGGGGCTGTGCTCCTGCTCCTCAGCCTCTACCTGCAAATCGTGCTGGGTTTCTCCGCCTTCGATGCGGGTGTGAGATTGATTCCATTCGAGATTGTTGGCCTCGCCGTCGGGTTGATTAGTGGAAGACTCTCTGACAAGTATGGTCCGCTCCCATTTACGACTGGCGGCCTCGTTATAACCAGTTTATCCCTATATCTCTTCTCGACTGTCGGGGTTGATACGCCCTTTACCTATGTGTTGATGTATACGCTCATATTCGGAGCCGGTACGGGGCTCTTCGGTTCCCCAAACATGAGCTCGCTGATGGGGGCAGTCCCACCCGAGCGCAGGGGTGTAGCCTCCGCCTTCAGGGCAATTATGTTCAGCATCGGGTTAACGATAAGTCTTAACATCGCTATCCTCCTGATGGCGTTGGTCGTCCCCTACGGGTTGCTCAGTCAGATAATCACGGAGCAGGTAGCTGAGCTGACTGACGCGAACAAGCTGCTTTTCCTCGACGGGATGAAGTTGACATACCTCTGGCTCGCGGGTGTCAACACACTCGCGATAATTCCATCTATTCTCAGGGGGAAGAGAATAGTGAATGAGCCTCTTGGCCCCACCGACGCTGCGCTTGAGTAGACCCATAGTCCTCGGGGTAACCCTTTTTACATCCTCATCTAAGCCATACACGTAAAAATGTAGGATAGGGTAAGTTAACAGAGTCTGAATAGGGTCAATCCCTGGTGGAGGAGCCTGGTCACCTGCTGTCACAACGGGTGCCTTGCCTTGGGCGCTAGAGCCATAAGCTGGGGCGTGTTACCCACTAAACTCAAATCCACACCGACCAACATGATGCCATGACGAACCCGCCACCCCTCAAGGGTATAAGAGTCTTGGACCTCAGCCGCGTCCTCGCTGGCCCATTCTGCAGCATGACCCTCGCCGACCTCGGCGCTGAAGTAATCAAGGTCGAGATGCCAGGTACCGGGGACGACACTCGTACTTATCCCCCCTTCATCGGGAGCCAAAGCAGTTACTTCATGTCTACAAACAGGAACAAGAGAAGCATCACCCTCGACCTCAAGACGAAAGATGGGCAGGAAGTCCTGCACCGCTTAGCCGCGAGGAGCGACGTGGTCATCGAGAACTTCCGCCCAGGCGTCACATCCCGCCTCGCTGCAGACTACGAGACTCTCAGGAAGCTCAACCCCCGCTTAATCTACTGCAGTATAAGTAGCTTTGGTCAGACTGGCCCCTACGCGGAGAGGCCAGGCTACGATCTCATCATTCAGGGTATGGGGGGCCTCATGGGCATCACAGGTGAACCGAATGGGCCCCCCGTCCGCATAGGCGTCGCCATAACCGACCTGGGAGCTGGGATGTGGGCCACAATCGCAATACTCGCCGCCCTAAAGGCTCGGGAACGTGATGGCGAAGGCCAGTACCTGGATATATCAATGATGGATGGTAGCGTCGCCTGGATGACATACGTCGCGGGCAACTACTTCGCTACAGGTGAGGCACCCCCGAGGATGGGTAGCGCCCACCCCAGCATAGTTCCCTATCAAGCCTTTGTCGCCTCAGACGGTAAGAGCATCCTGCTTGGAGGAGGAAACGACCGACTCTTCGTCGCCCTCTGCAAAGGACTCGGCCTCCCCGACCTCCCAAAGGACCCACTGTATATGGGGAACGAGAACCGGGTGAATAACAGGGACACTCTCATACCCCTCCTAGAGAAGAGGTTTCGAGATAGGCCGCGTGACGATTGGATCAAAGAGTTGGAAGCTCTCGGCGTCCCAGTCGCCCCCGTCTACACAATAGATGAGATATTCGCAGACGAGCAGGTCAGGCACCGCGGTATGCTCGTCGAGATAAACCACCCAGAGCTTGGCAGTGTCAAGCAGATTGCTCCAGCTATCAAGATGTCCTCGACTCCATGCCTCATCGAGTCTCCCCCTCCTTTATTAGGGCAGCACACGGACGAGATACTCAGAACCCTCGCAGGTTACGGGGACGAGGAGATAAAGAGTCTGAGGACGAGGAACATAATATAGTCATGACACCGCGCGTGACCGTAGCGAAGGTCCTCAAGTTTCCATATGACATGGGACGGGATGACGAGCTGAAGGAAGAGACTCTCACCATGCGGAGTAAACGACTACCAACAAGATTGACGATCCGAACGACTACAGTGGCTTGATGGGCCAAATCAGTACGGTCCTCAGTAAGTATAACGACAAGAGAAAGTTCAGGTAGACTTTTTTCCATTCCTCGAGAGTATGTAGGCTAATGGCAGCATAGTCAGGGATAGTGCTGCGAGGAGCCTGTAGAGGAGGGGTGGCCCCCAGACCTCCGCTATTGCTCCACCGACCATCGGGCCTAGACACATTCCAATGCCGTAGACTCCCTCGTGGAGACCCATAGCCGCACCCAGACTCCCCTTGTCGCACCTCTTCGCTATGTAGTCGAGCATGAGCGGTGTCATAATTCCTGCCGCTGTACCGTAGAGGATGAGGGGTAGGGTGTACTCAATGGTGGACGAGGCAAATGAGAAGATGATCATCCCTGCAAATAGGAGAAGGGACGCTAGGGATACTGAGTTTCTCATCCCCCAGTTGATGAACCTCTCCGCATTAAAGAAGCCAAAGCCACGGACCCCATTAGTCATCGTCAGGAGCAGCCCAATGAGGGCTGGGGTTAGTCCGACGAGTTCAAGGTACCCCGGCATGATCGCCATGTAAATACCGAGGATGCAGGTGAAGGGTATCAAGGTGAGATAGGCGAGGGCGAGCCCCCTAAGAGGGGCGAGACTGGAACCACTCGACCCGCTACTGTTGTGGAGCGTGATTGCTGGCCTGATCTTCCAGAAGATAATGGCGATACTCATCAAAATTACAGCGGATAAGCAGATGAATAAGACTTGAAACCCGTAGGCTTCTGAGATGTAGCCTCCAGCAGTGGGTCCCACTACGAACCCTATTATCCAGGAGAGGTTATATCGCCCCATTGACTGGCTGAGCTTCTCGGGGGGTGAGATGTTTGCTGTGACCGTGCTCGCGGTCACCCAGAACGCCGCTGATACTAACCCTAGGAGGCTGCTCCACGCGATCAGGAGAGCCACCTGAGTCATGAGGCCGAAGAGGGCGACGACAGCAACGCCAACGAACATGAAGCCGACGTAGATCCTGATCCTCTCAAATCTGTCGAGGAGGTAGCCGACTGTGAGGGTCATCACTGTGTAGACTACGTTCCTGAATGCCCCAATGAGGCCGAGGTCGATATAGTTAGCGCCTAGGCTCGTCGCGTAGACGGGAAGCATGAAGGAGGCAGTGCCGAGCCCAGTAGCGGTGAGGAAGATGGTGACGTAGAGAACCCTGAGGAGCCCACCTCTATCCTCTCCCGTCTCCGCCATGGATAAGTGCCTGTGGACCCCGTCTATAAGCTCTGGGTAGAGCTTATCTAGGAGAAACAGTTCTGTTTTGGTGCTGGGTCCGTGGTCTAGCCAGGATATGACATCAGCCTGCGGAGTTGATGGTCGTGGGTTCGAATCCCACCGGGCCCGCCATCTTTACGTGCGCGCGCAGTTTTATCTTGACTCTGATCGAGTTGAATTAGGTCCCGATCCAATCGAGAGCTCGCATACAGTAGATGGATTTGCATTCATTGCTGGCGGTCACAGCTTTTACGCAGTTACTGGACGGTGGTGATTTTGTTGACCAGCGTGGTTGAGTCGCCGCTGCAATACCAGATATGCACCAGCGATTAATTCCTCCCGTTATGCCATTTAATAACCTTCCTCATCACACTCGAATTTTACGTGTACGTGCGCATGCGATTCACTTCTTGGTTAAGGACGAGAGAAAATCGTTTTACACCTCATGCATCTTAGAATCATTCCATTATGATTCTCTAAATCAACTCCGGCGATAATTGGCATATCAGCTCCACATATGGACAACTTCCACCCCATTCTACTCTCTTATCACTGTGAGGAGTTGACAATTCCAAAAGCACCTCGAAGGATGCATACAGCTTTTCACTCGCGCTAGGATTTGGAGAAGTGTACAGTGACATACTTCTGGATAAGTGCATATGACTTTTTTCATCTGTTGCACCCTATTAAATACGGATAGAATGCGCGCGCTTGGCTGTTTAGAAATTATTATAGAACATAGGGCGATACTTCATTGAGTGTAGGTTGAACGTTGAGCGCGTGCTTGACTCACTCGACCTAGACTGGATACGCATACTTCTATGGGAACACTACCACAGCGACGGACCCGGCAGGAACCCATTCGACCCATCAGCCATGTTCAAGGCCCAGATCCTCAAGTACCTCCTCCAGATACCCAGCAACAGGAGGCTAGCCCTACGCCTTAGGAGAGACCGGAGGCTCGCCAAGGCCTGCGGCTTCCGAAGACATCGGACGCCCAGCCACGGCCTCTTCACCCAGTTCAGGCGTCGCCTCGGCGAGGAGGCGTACCAGCTGGTGTTCAGTCGGCTCGCGAGGATGCTGGTCGAGTCCGGTACCCTGATTGGAAAGGTGGTCGCCGTTGACAGTACCCACATCGCGGCCTACAGCGGGAGGGCCATGGACAACGTCTCGGGGAGGAGTGACCCCGACGCGAGGGTCGGCAGAGGCAGAAGAGGATTCGTACTCGGGTACCGGGTGCACACGGTCTGGTGCGCCGACTCGGAGCTCCCCATCGCATACACCGTCGCCCGCGCGCACGCATACGCTCACCCACAATATCATTGCGACAACTTTTTCTTTATGATGAAATGCGACTTCCTCCCATCGCTCACATAGGAGCCACCCATCTCCTCCATCAGTGAGGAGACCGAGTTGAATTTTTTGTGTCCCAGAAACCGCTTCGGCATCACAATGATTTTCTCCTCATCTTCAACGATGTTAAGGTCTTTCATGTATTCGCTAAGGTCAAGCCTAATCGAATCTGCGGATACGATAAGCGGTACCACGGGAAGCAGCTGATTTCGATCATTACCCATAACTTATCCCAATACGCGCGCGCGTCGAGGACTCGGTGATCCCTTACATGTCTAATCAGTCGGCTGGTGGGGACGCGCTGCGGGTTGACAGGAGGTTCAGGACACATGGCCCCGCTGGGCTGGTGGTTGAGTATCATAAGCGGCCGTTG
>Ga0187878_1000705_pt1 | contig 36023 bp, 28 predicted proteins | sample June2016WEW_17_1_FD_132979 | JGI IMG/M metagenome (GOLD analysis project Ga0187878, IMG submission 132979) | Peatland microbial communities from SPRUCE experiment site at the Marcell Experimental Forest, Minnesota, USA - June2016WEW_17_150 | ecosystem: Environmental > Terrestrial > Soil >... | reverse complement strand
GAGCCTTGGTCGAAATGAAGAAAGAGTCCTTTCTAGGTAAGAAGAAAACGAGCCGCTCGCGGCTCGTACCCTGGAAGTGTCTCTTGACAACGCCGACACCGTCATAGAGGGTGGCCCGGGCTCAAGCATATAGAGGAAGTTGGGTGCCCCAGGTTCGATTTTTTACCTGGGTCTTGGGTTTTCTTCTCTCTTTGAGCCTCAGCGTCCTCTGCGTTATCTCTACGCTTCTGTTTCCTGATCGCTGATATCTGGTCGCTGATAACCTTCTTATTCCGGACCAGTACCAGTTTCGAATCTTGTACCGTTCCAACTATTTAGGCCAAAGGGTGGTCCAAGCATCTGACGCCAACACAGAGAAACTATCCCCGGATGAATTTGCTCGAAGTAGTTGGAACGGCACTAGTACCCACTAAATAATAGTTGACATACGGTAAATACTGTGATAAGCTCCACTTGCTATGCTGAGGGGACGCTGCTCTTGTGCCATTTCGGGCCTTCCCACCGCCTCACGCGCATTTCAATCTCCGCTAACTCCTTTGTTTCCCCTACATACACGAAATGCGCCCGTAAGTCCTTTCTTTCCCCTACTTACGCAAAAACAGGGGGGTGGGGGGTATCTTCCTTTGCTTCATTTGCCTCCTTTCCTTCCTTCACTTCCTCTTCTTCGCTCGTCCCTCGCCACTAAGTCCAGTTATTCCCGCACATCCGGGCGGGTCGCCCGTAAGTCCAATTATTCCCGCACATACGCAAAACAGGGGGGTGGGGGTGCCTTCTGCGAAAAGTGTTCTCCTGCAACTCTTTTGTTTTCTATGGCTATGTTAACTACTATGTTAAGTACAATTGTCGGCGCGCCGACATTTCTGTTTCTGCGCCCTATCCGCAGCCTAATGTGCGGGCGCGCGCTGGAGCAAAATGGCGCGACTTCGAGAGATCTGCGGCGCGCCGACCTCAACGAATCCCTGTTCCTTGGCAATGGCGAGGGTGCGCGCAAAGTTCTCGGCGGAGACGTGGCCCTTGGGTTCGGCAACGAGGAGAGTTGCTCCCGCTTTGAGCACGGAGGCGAGTGCGGCGAAGAGGGCTTCGCGCGCGGGAACTTCGTGGGCCACGGCGAACAGCAGAACGAAATCAATTTTTCCCGCGAGCGGCTCGAGACCAAACGAGTTTTGCGCGCAAAGGCGCGTCTCGATTTGCGCGGAGACTCCGGCCTTCTGCGCGCGCTTCTTGAGCCGCGCCAGCATTTTCTCCTGCATGTCCACGCAGATGACTTTTCCCGCAGGCCCAACCATTTGTGCAAGTGGAATGCTGAAAAAGCCCATGGCGCTGCCGAAGTCCAGCACGGTCATTCCTTGCTTGACGTAAGGAGCGAGGATGGTGCGCGGATTGTACTGGAGCTTTCTGACCGGGCTGGCAAGAAAGTAGCCGAGCCACCAAGGGCAAACTCTTTGAGCTGCTGCCTTTTCATTATCCATCGTTGTTGCCCTCCATTCTTAGATACGCATGGAACGAGTGAATCATATCAGGTGGGCAGCCAAAGAAAGATATCAGCGATCAGCGATCAGATATCAGATATCAGAGACCAGATATCGGTGATCAGGAAGCGGGATGTAAAGATAACGCGGAAGAGGGACGCTAACACAGAGGTCACAGAGAGAAGAGCACAGAGTCCACAGAGAAGGAGGAACCCAAGACCCAGGTAAAGAATCGAACCTGGGGCACCCGGGAAGAGAGATTCATCGCACAAAAAGCGTGCGATGGAAAACCGTACCTCGCGTCGCGGACTCCGCTCGAAATGACGGAATGGCAGTCGGCGACAAACTGGGTTAACGGGCCAGGGACTGAACGCGACTGGCGACGGCGTGCCATGCGGCGGTGCTGCCGATGGGATAGCAAATCTGCTGCAGAACGATCACGAAGGCCCCAGCCCACAGCGTCACGCGATGAACCTTGCGAGTGGACCAGAGGTCATAGGCCGCCAGGATGGCCAAGAAGATGTAGGAGAACAGCGCCGCGATCATCGCTTTTCCCTGGACGATGGGGAGAGGCCAGCGAGCAATGGCGGCAATGAGCAGGCTGATGGTGGCTATGCAGATGAGCCGTTTGTGAGCAGCAGGATCGCGACGGGCGCCAAAAGCGAAATAGAGCAGCGCCGCGAAAGTCACCATGTTCATCATGGGAATAATGTAGAAAGCCTGCACATCCCGGCCTGGGGGGCCAGCGCTGCGCGCCAGCGAATCAGTGGCTGCCAGCACACCAAGGATGACCATGGCACAGCCCAGCAGGAAGCCTGCAATACCCAGACGGCGATGGATGTCCACGCGGCCGGCGGAAACCAGCGAGGTCTGCGTGACAAGCAAGAGAATCCAGCAGGAGAACGCCGCCCCGTGCACGTGAATCAGCAGATCGGGAAGCGGAGCTTTGAACACTCCAGCGAGATAGTAGGTATGCGCAAAGCCAACGAAAACGGTTGCCAGCATCGCCAGGGCCATGCCGGAGAAAAATAAATGGTCGTAACGGCGGCCTGGCACAGCGATCGAAGACTTGGTAGAGCTGCCTGGAGTTGCCACGGCTGTCGCCATTTTCCCTCTTTGACCGAAAGTTTCGGCCGAGATTTCTTGGAGCCCTGACAAGTGCACAGGAGTGTAGGACAAATGGACATTGGTTCGCTACAGAAAACTGCGGTCTACAGGGACGAGAGAGAGTATGCCTTCCAAGGCCAGGTCGACGGGCGGGGCAGCCGCCACGCCTCATCGGCGATCAGGAAACAAGAACTAAGGCGCGGGAGTGACGGCAAAGTCGAACAGGCGGTTGGCGCCAGCCGAGCCGGGGCCGTGCCTGTCCAACCCAGCCGAACTCAGGAAACAGTATTCGCCCGGCAGGAGCGGCGCATTGGGCGTGACCTTGTAGACGCCGGGGCGGAGTTTTGTGAACGAAAAATGGATGCTGGACTTTTGGTCCGTTCCGCTGGAAGTCCCGAACATGTTTGCGGTCATGACCACGGTTTCGCGCGAGTCCTTCTTTCCCTCGAACTTCAGCAACGCAAATTCATTTGGAGATGTCGGTCCCTCATAGGGTGCGTACGTGAGACCGGCGCCCGGCTCCTCGAAATAGAAATAGAAGACCATATTGGAATCAGTGGTTTTGACGCCGGCGTTCGGCCCTTGAACCACGGCCAAGAATTTCACCTTGGCAATTCCGAAAGTGAAGGCCGACGCCGCAACCCCGCTGGTTTTCCCTTCCGAATAGACGGTGGGCTCGAGGGGAAGCATTTTCGGGCCGTCCTTGGTCTTCGCATAGATGTAAATGCCGGGATCGTGGGGTGCATTCGGGTCGTCCGGGTCGGGCTGGGGCGGCTGTTCCTGAGCGGCGGTGGAGTCTGTGTTTGCGGCAATGGCCGGGTGCGGAACGACCATCGCGCGAATGACGATGTCCGATACATTGGCTGCTTTGAGCGACTTCAAACCTTCCATGCTGGTGTCGAAATCGGTGGCATCCGTGGCGTGAATTTTGTCCACGATCAGGTCATTGGAGAGTCCGAGCGAGACCATCTCAATGATCTCCTTGTTTGTAAGTGCGCTGGAAACTTGCTGGCCGGCACAGAGCGATGCGCTCAGCACCATTGCTACTACGATCGTGCAAAGGTAGACAGTTGCTCTGGTCATGCGTTTTCCTTCCTCGTCGGCTTGCCCCGGCAGCTTGCGGAGCACCGAGACGGCCGGTCGCGCGTGCTTGAGAAGAAGCGTGAAGCATCTCTCATTGTGTGAGACGTTTATTCGTTTTATCTGGTTACGGTAAACAGCGGTAAACGGAGGTTTTGACGGGCGGGGAGATGACTTACAGTTTGGTGTTGGCGCTTGCGTGTGTAAAAGCGGCGGCGAGCCGCCCTTCGAACGAACTCAGGGCAAGCCGCACTCCAAATTAAGCGAGGAGCAAAGGCACTGACGGGGAATGCGTCACGCGCGGCAGCATGGCGGTTCGTGTAAACTAATGTTGGTTCGGAAGGAACGATGCCAAACCTTCCGGACGCTTGACCCATAGGCAAAAACATGACGGCTCTGCAAAGAGAACTTCTGAAGGAATTTCAAGACTTTGCCCGGAGCGCTCCCACGGTCAATGCCCTCATGGAGCGCATGGCCCAGCGTCTGCACGAAAAGATGACGCGCTACAACTGGGCAGGCTTTTATCTGGTCGATCCCGCGGACTCCGGCTACCTGATCGTTGGACCTTTCGCCGGCAGTTTTACGCCCAACGCGCGCATTGCACTCGACATCGGACTCTGCGGTGCGGCAGCCACCAGCGGCAAGGTGGTGATCGTGCAGGATGTGTCCACGGATCCGCGCTATCTTGCGGGATCGTCGTTGGTGAAGTCTGAAATCGTTGTGCCCATCTACGTGAAGAAGAAGCTGGCGGCTGAACTGGATATCGAGAGCTATTTTTCTGGTACGTTCACCAAGACGGAACAGGAATTTGTCGAAGCCTGCGCCAACGTGGCTGGGGAATACATGGGGAAGGGGTAATGGATGGAGACCGGCCGTTAAAGTTATTAGTTTTGGTTGTCAGTTTTAAGTTTTAGGAAGAAAGAAGAAAAGAAAAGAGGAGAAGAGGAGAAGAGGAGAAGAGGAGAGAACCCCAGGACCCAGGCACACGGGGGAAAGTTATCAGCGACCAGATATCAGCGATCAGGAAGCGGAGATCTAAAGATAAGGCACCCCTCGAGGCCTGGGGCACCCGACGTTAAAGTTCTGAGTTTTAAGTTAGCAGTTGTAAGTTTAAGAAAGAAAGAACCCTCGGAGTCAAGTTCGGGCTAAGAGGGCGGGGCGTCTAGAGTTGACTTTGGGCTCATCGCGAGGGCTGAGCGTCCGTCTGGAGCGGGGCGGGTGAGCCAGGTGGAGAAGCCTTCGCGGAGCAGGCCGAAAATGGTGCGGCGATTTTGATAGATGAGTTTCAGCCACGCGGAAGCACCAATCTGATGGAAATAGATTCCCCGGAAACACATGCGAGCGATGAAGATGTTGATGCGATAGCCCAGCGGTTGGTCCTCGATCGAACCTACGGCGTGGGCCATGGCTTCCGGGCTGTAGGAATGGGCCCAGCCCTGCTTCACTTCCGCGTGAGCTTCTTCGATGGTCATTTTCAGGGGCGTGTGAGCCATGGCAAACGGTATGAACTCCTGCCAGTGCTTAGGGCGCGTCAATCGCCCAGCGGCGTGCAGCCTTTTGTAAAGCGGGGTGGCAGGCAAGGGAGTGAGCAAGCCAAAGATGGGGAGCCCCGGCGGCCAGGTGCGAATCTCGTTCAGCGTGCGGTCCGCGACTCCGGGCGTGTCGTTGTCCATGCCGAAAATGAAGGACGTGATGGCGTAGACGTTGCGCGAGGCAAGCCTTTCGAGCACGGCGGCGTATTCGCCCGGCTTGTTGAAGCCCTTGTTCACGCTGGCCAGGTTTGCGGGATCGATGGACTCCATGCCGATGAAAATCCATCTGCCGCCTGAGGCGGCGATGAGGTCCACGAGCTCGGTGTCGCGCAAAAGATTGGCGCTAATCTGAGCGACCCAGTGCACCTGGGCGCCTGCGGCGATGATGTCGCGCAGGAGCGATTTGGTGCGTTTGATATTGATAGCGAAATTATCGTCAATGAAGAAGACGGCCATTTGGCCGCGTTCGCTTCGCGCGCGGGCTTTCAGGAGGAGCAGTTCATTCACCACACTCTCGTTGGTGCGAAAGCGGATTGAATCGCCAAAGAAGCCGGTGACCGTGCAGAACTCGCAGCCATAAGGACAGCCGCGGCCCGACTCAATGGGAATGATGCGAAATGTGCCCCAGCCCTCACCGATGCGCTGGAGTGAGCGCTTGGCTATCTTCGGAACCAAATTAAACTGGGCGAGATCTATATTGTTCCAGGGGATAGCCGGATATTGCTGGAGGGTGGGTTTACGCTCCTGGCCGAAGTCATCCACGGGGGCGTATACATCCTTGAGCTGGCCGCGTTCGGCATCCGCGACGATCCTTGGCCAAGTTTCATCGGCTTCACCGAGAGCCACGGCATCGGCATGGCGCGGGCCGCCGTTGCGGCCGAGGGCTTCGTCAGCCTCTTCCGTAACGTGAGGACCGCCCATCACGACAGGTACGCCAACGGCGCGGATGGCATCGGCCACGCGGTAGGCCTTGGCGATCATGCGAGTCATGGCGCCGATGCCGACGAGTCCGATGTTTTGTTCCTGGACGAATCGCGCGATGCCCGCCTCATCCATAGGTTGCGCGTTGCCGTCAATCAAGATGACTTCGTGGCCCGGGGGAGTGAGCGCCTGGAGGAGAAACATCCAGAGATGTGGCATGAAATTGCGTGTGACGCCGTTATCGGGGTTGTAAAGCAAAATCCGCATCGGCTTTTCTCCATCTACAGGACGTTTCTTTGTTGCTGATCAGAGCGAGCCGCGATCTGAAGGTTGGGAGTCTAGCCTAGAAGATCGCGGACCCGGCTGTCTGGTTAATGTTGAACACTTTTCAAAATTGTCACTTTGGGGGTCGCAGGGCTAATACTTTGACAGAATCCAGGAAAAATTGCAGGGGAAATACGGGACTTTAAGCGGGAGCCGAGCCTTGGAGTTCTAAGTATTCAGTTATAAGTTTTGAGTTCTAAGAAGAAAGGAGAAAAGAACCCAATACCCAGGCACACACTCCGTGCCTGGGGCACCCGGCCTCGCGCAAGGCCGGCTTACCGTGCACCTGCCGCTACGTCGTGCTGGAATGTCCGGTTATTGTGCCAACTTTGCCGCGGGAAGCTGCGAAAAGGCCGCTTGCGCCGTTCGGCGAGCGGGCTTTGCCCCTGCCGCCGGGAACCACATCTTCCAGAAATTGACGTCGGCCGAGGTAAACTCAAATGCGACATTTCTCTTGCCATCACGTGCAAGCTTCGCCGACACCACCTTGCACTCCACCTTCAGCCCGGCGTTCGTGTTAATCAACAGCAGCTTTTGCCCAATGGCTACCTCTGGCTCCAGCACCATCATCCCTCCGTGCCTGCTCACGGAAAGCGTTCGCGCCTCGGCCTTAAATGCCCCGTTGCTCTCCGTCTCCCCGTGAACAATGAGGTCCACACAGAGCGCTACGCGTGCGGTGCGACGGCGTTCAATCCTGCGGAAATGCACTATTCCCATAGCGGTTGGTATCTCTTGAGTCGGAAGATTTGGCCCGGATTTCTAAAACTCTGTGGTCCCCTCCAGCATCCACTTCGCAGCACGCAAGTACACTGTTGCCAAGAAAATCAGCGATAGAATCGGGGTGACCACTGCTAAGTAATCCCACATCTAGGTTGATCTTAGACTTTGCATGCTGCCGTGGGAATAGAGGGCCAGTACCGAAAAACCGTGTAGGCACTGGTACCTTTGAGCCAGCACCTCTGGCCCCCCTGTCGGCGAAGGATCTGAAGGAGCGGATGCAGGCGGGCTGGGCCGTGTGCCGGATGGACTTGCGGCGGCGGTGTAAGGGAACTATGGTGTGGAGGATGGGAGGGATTCCATGAAGAAGCGAGGATTGGTGTGGTTGTTGGCGGGGATACTGGCGACGGCGGTAGGAGCGCAGGAGTTGAAACCGGTGGTCTTGCCGGCGCCGCAAACGGATGGCGGGCGACCGCTGATGCAGGCGCTGAAGGAGAGGAAAAGCACGCGGGAATTCAGCGGGGAGAAATTGCCGGCGCAAGTGCTGGCGAATTTGTTGTGGGCGGGATTTGGGGTGAACCGTCCGGATGGGAGAAGGACGGCGCCTTCGGCCATGAACTGGCAAGAGATTGAGATTTACGTGGTGACAGCGGACGGGGCCTTTGTGTATGACGCGTCGAAGAACCGGCTGGAGCCTGTGGCGAAGGAAGACTTGCGGAACTTGGCAGGGACGCAGCCGTTCGTGGCGACAGTGCCGGTGAATCTGGTGTATGTGGCGGACCTGACAAAGGTGACGGGAGATGCGGGCGAGAAGGAACTGTTCACGGGCGCGGACACGGGATTTATCGCGCAGAATGTGTACTTGTATTGCGCGTCGGAGGGGCTGGCGACGGTAGTGAGGGCGTCGGTGGACCGGGAGGCGCTGGGGAAGGCGTTGAAGCTGAAGGCCACGCAGAAGATTGTCCTGGCGCAGACTGTGGGATATCCGAAGAAGTAGGAGAAGAGTCCTAAGTATTCGCTTTCGAGTTGTGAGTTTAAAGCGAAGAAAAACCAAGAACCCACCCTTGCACAAAGCGGAAGCGTGGCCTGCCGGAGCGGTCTCAGCGCGATGAGCTGGCGGCAACGGCCGGTTTTTTGGTTACCTGGCAATCGGAAAAGGCAAGGTCGATGGAGAACTGGCTGCCGCCGTAGGAGCCGCTGAGGCCCAATTTCCGCAGCATCTGCAAGCCATCGATCTCTTGATAGTCAATGAGCACTCGCAGATGTGTTGCTTCGCCGGGATTCTTGCTTTCGTAGCTGGCCGTGTACGCGCTCAACAAAAAGCCCTTCGGCGTTTTGGTGAATTCAGGATGAATGACGCTGTCGAACTCCGGGGTAGTGACTTTCATCTCGCTGATGGCGAAATCCTTGCTTAGGGTGGTGGCAATTTCGGCAGTGCCCTCCGTGTAGGCCAGCAGATAGAGGGGTCCGCCGGCCTGCAATTGAAACTTACTGTCAGGTTGCGGCAATGGAGAGTTGATGATGAACAGGGACCAGGTATCGTAGAAGCCCGAGGTCATCTGTTCCATGCCGCCATAGATTTGCGCCAGGCCGTCATTCGATTGTTTGCTCTGTCCGGCAAGCTCATTGTGGGTGAGTTTCACCTTGCCATCCTCTCCGAGAGTGACGACGAAACGAAGCTGCTTAAGAAGGTTTATCGCCGTATCCGCACCGGTGGGATTTTCTTTGCGCGCATCCTGCAGCAGGGTCTCCCAGTTGGGCGTGACGCTGCATCGAAACCCGGCCATGCCCTGAGCGGGAAGGTTGTAATAAGCCTGGCGGGCTTCCGTGATGACCTGGCGCGGGTTGGGTACAGTCTGAGCCCGCAAGCAGGTGGAAAACAGCGCGCAGCAGGCCAGAGTTGAAAGGCATAATTTTGACAGGGCCACAGGAATCTCCTTTTTACTTTCCCAACGCTGCGGCGAGTGTGTCTACGCTTTGAATGATCGAGTTAGTGGGAAACAGTTTTCGTGTTGAAGCATCCGTTGCAGTTGGTCATGCGCAGCGACACAGCCGCATGGTTTTAGTTTGCAGCCAAGACGGGTGGGGCAGAAAAGTTTCTTGGATTGTGGTTCCTGAACCGCCGCAGCCGGTAAAAGTTCCTGGTTGTGTCCATGCCGAAAAATCAAGTGCGCTCGGAGCGGCCCGCTCGGGCGGAGTCGAAGCACATGGAGGATGAATTGGAGTTTGTCGGCGGGGCTTGTAGTTGCAAAAGCGGCGGCGAGCCGCCGCACTCCAAATCAGCTATGAACACTTGGGTGGCGGGATTCCTCCACCCCGGCGAAGCGCACGGGGCGCACAAAACGCGCTACGCGGCCCGACGCGCCAGAATGCGGCGCGGAAGAGAAAATCGGGCCGCTCCGGTCGGGATGACAATTTGGGAGAATGGGTCGAAGCAAGCAAACCCAGGTGTGAGGTGGAGGGGTGGTCGGGCCGTTGCGGCCGGGAGGCTAGAGTTTGAGTCCATGCGTGGTTGAATTGGCGGCCCGCCTCCCTCCTGCGGCGGGCAGGCCCTTTGAGGTTCACGATGAGCTGGAGGCGGGCCATGCAAAGGCGTCAGAAACAGAACCGACCTGAAGGTCGGCCACTACATAAGGAAGGAGAAAGCGGTGGCGGGGAAAAGCGGCCAAAATGGAGGTTGGCGTTGGGGCAACTGGTGTTGCGGAAAGAGGGGGCGGGTGCCATGATTTGAGTGACCCCTCCGCGCGGCGCGACGTGCTACCGCGCAGCATGTGTCGCCCCTCCGCCCAGGTAAGTGCGGGAGGCCTTGTAAGGTAGCTACAGTCAATTGGCTTTGTCGAGGATGCTCCTTGAGAGGGCCGAGGTCCGGGCGGTTCTTGTGCGGCTCGCGAAGTGGACGAAGGTGAGACCATGCCAATCACGGAAGATCAACTGATGGGAACGAAAGAGCTTATCGCGCTGGAAGAGGCGTACGGAGCGCACAACTACCACCCGCTGGACGTGGTGATTGAGCGCGCGGCGGGAGCGTGGGTGTATGACGTGGAAGGGAAGCGTTACCTGGACTGCCTGGCGGCGTATTCGGCGGTGAACCAGGGGCATTGCCACCCGCGGATTCTAGAAGCGCTGGTGGAGCAAGCGAAGAAGGTGACGCTGACGTCGCGGGCGTTTCGCAACGCGCAATTGCCGCTGCTGTACAAGGAGCTGCACGACCTGACCGGCATGGACATGACGCTGCCGATGAATTCGGGCGCGGAGGCCGTGGAAACGGCGGTGAAGGCAGCGCGGAAGTGGGGCTACACGAAAAAGGGAATTGCGGATGGGCAGGCGGAGATTATCGTCTGCGAAGGGAATTTTCACGGGCGGACCGTGACGGTGGTGAGTTTTTCGAGCGATGTGCAGTATCGCGAGGGATTCGGGCCGTTCACGCCGGGATTCCGCATCATTCCGTTTGGCGATGCGAAGGCTCTGCGCGCGGCGATTACGCCGAATACTTGCGCGTTCCTGGTGGAACCCATACAGGGAGAGGCGGGGATCAGGATTCCGCCGGATGGCTTTTTGTGCGAGGCGGCAGTGATTTGCCGGGAGAAGCGCGTGCTGCTGATGGTGGACGAGATTCAGTCCGGGTTGGGACGCACGGGAAAGTTATTTGCGTACATGCATGAAGGCATGCGGCCGGATGTGCTGATTATCGGGAAGGCGCTGGCCGGCGGGTATTACCCGGTGTCGGCGGTGCTGGCGTCGAAGGAGATACTGGGCGTATTCGGGCCGGGCGATCACGGCAGCACGTTTGGCGGGAATCCACTGGCGTGCGCGGTGGCGCGGGCGTCGCTACGCGTGCTGATCGAAGAGAAGCTGGTGGAGCGGTCGGCGGAGCTGGGCGCGTATTTCCTGGAGAAGCTGCGGACGTTGCACAGCCCGGTTGTGAAAGAAGTGCGCGGGCGCGGGCTGTGGATCGGGATCGAGCTGAGGACCGAGGCGAGAAAATACTGTGAGGTGCTGAAGGAAGAGGGCCTCCTGTGCAAGGAAACGCACAGCCATATCATCCGGATCGCGCCGCCGCTGGTGATCCAGCGCGAAGAGATTGACTGGGCGTTTGAGCGCATCCGCAAAGTGCTGGAATAGGCGCGCTCATTTTTTCCAAATAACATATTGAAGCAGTTGGCGGTTTGGGGGAAGCGCCGATTTCCTTTGTGGCGGGCGTGCGTCGTTTTGAAAGGAAGAATCAAAGATAACGCGGAGGCGCTGAGATCGCAGAGATTCGCAGAGACAGGAGAAGAAAGGAGAAGAGAAGACTGAGGAGTCAGTCAGCGCGGAAATCGAGGGCAGGCCTCAGGCCTGAAGGCCTGAGCTACAGGAGTGGGAAGGCGCTAATCGGCGGCGGGAGTGGCGGTGGGGAGTTTAGAGGCGGGACGATCGAAATTGAGGACGCTGGTGACGAACTGGCTGAGCGTGCCGCCGAGATGGCCGAGGAGGCGCTGCTTGAGCGTGGTGTAGTCCTGTGTGCCGCAGAAAAGGTCGGAGAGGAGCTGGCGGAAGACGGCGTTGCGCTGCAGGAATTGCACCATGCGCGTGGTGACGGAGCAGCCGAGGAACGATCCGCGATAGAAGCGGCGAACGATGCGCGCGGCGAACTCAAGTTCCGCGGAGAAGGAGGCTTTGACGCGCGCGGGATATTTTTCGGGGCAGCCTTCGGCGAGGGATTTGCCAAGGAGCTCGCCGGAGCGCATAGCATAGAAAAGGCCTTCGCCGGTGAGGGGATCAACCCAGGCGGCGGCGTCGCCGATGAGCGCCCAGTTCCCGCCGATGACGCGGCGATCGGAGAAGGTGCGCACCTGCGGCGAGGGCAGCACGTGGCTGTAGAACTTAGCGGTTTCGGTGGCAAATCTCTCGGAGGCCGCAAAGGTATGGAGATGCGCGCGGAGTTCGCTGCTGGTGTGGGCGCTCATGCTGCCGCAGATACCAAGGGAGAGATGGTCGGCGCGGGGGAAGGACCAGATGTAGCCCTCGAAATCGGGGAGAAACTTGATGATGATTTCCTCGGAGGTCTGTGGGACAAAGTAGCCCTGGGTCATTTCCAGCTCATCACGCTGCAGCGGACGCGTGCCGGGGAGAAACTGGTTGCGAGCGCCGGCGGCCAAGACCAGGAAATCGGCGGCGCGCCACTGGCCATCAATGGAGTAGCGCGGCTTGTCGGAGGCGGTATCCACTTCGTGGACGCGGGAGCGGTGAACCTGACAGCCGGCCTCGCGAGCACGATCGAGGAGCAGGCCATTCAGGACGGTGCGTGAGTAGATGACGATGGGATGCTGAAGATCGAGCTTGGCGCGATGATTTTCGGCGCTGATGATTTCGATGTTGTGAACAAGCTTTTTGGGGTGCGCATTATCCAGTAGGAACGGGTAGCACTGCGTCGCTTTGTAGGTGAGACCTCCCCCGCAGGGCTTCTCCCAGGCGAGATGTTCATCGAAGATTTGGACGGAATGGCCGGCGCGCGCAAGTTGCTCTCCGCACATCGCGCCGGAAGGCCCACCGCCGACAATGACAATTTCAGACATCCGTCAATCCACAAAAGGCACGCCAAAAAAACTTAAGTATCCGTCTCCAGCGCGGGGAGGATAGCAAAAATGCCGGGCTGCTGGTAGCTCCTAGTGCCGTTCCAACTTGTTCCAACAAATCCCTTCGAGAATACTCTCTCCGTGTTCGCGTCAGATGCTTGGACCGTCATTTGGCCGAAATAGTTGGAACGGCACTAGGACAACGGAAAGAGCACCAGGCAAAAACCTGCAAGGAGTATAGCACCGAACAGGGCGGCGGCTGCCGGAGAGGCGGTCTGGTGACGCACCAATTGAGCACCCATGCGGATGAGGAACAGGACAAGGACGAAATACGGAGCGAGGAGAACCAGCAGGATTTCGCCGCTTTGGAGATAGAAGACCCCGCCGACCAGGGCGAGCCAGGCAATAGCAAGGAGCATCAGCGAAAGAAAAAGGCGGCGGGCTGGCCGGACGTCAGAGGCAGGGCCGAGAAGGGCCTCGAGGGCGTAGAAAAAGAGGAAGACGGCGAGGAAGAAAACGGGGAAGCGCGTCCAGCGATGGAGGGTGAGCCAGGCGTAGGAGAAAGTAAGGTCGAACCAGCCGGTAATGAGGAAATGGAGAAGGAAGGCGGCAAATGCCGCAGAGAGAAGCGTGAGCGGCTTGGCGGAGAATCGCGACAGGGCGAGGCGGGGATGAAGCAGGAGCAGGGCAAGCCCCGCAAGGAGGAAAAAGCTGGCGAGATAGTTGCCCTGGTAGAGGGGCAAGGGGCGAAGCGGCATCCAATGGCGGAGCAGAAAAACCACGGCGAGCGAGACGCCGGTGAATTCGAGAAAGAGTCGCGGAAGGGATGGAAGGGCCGTGGAGCGCGGCGCTGCGGGAACTTCGCTGCCAAATGTTTCGCGGAGAAAGGGGCCAGCAAGGAAAACGACGCCGCAGAGGCCGAGAAGGCAGCCAAGAACGTTGGCCCGGGAAGGAATGACAGCGCCGCTGGGAAGATGGAGGATGCGGGCGGTCCAGTCCTGGATTCTTGCCGCGACGCTGGGGGAGAAAAGGACGCTGACGTGGGAGTTGCCGGGCATCGCGGCGAATTCGACGGTGGGATCAGCGCGCGAGGCGGCAAGATCGGCGGCGTTCCCGACCAGGCTTGGGAATTCATACTGGCCGACGAGGATGAGCGTATTGGGCTGGAGCGGCGGAGGGTTGAGGTAGAGGAGGTTTTCAGCGGAGACGCCATGGGCGGTCTGCATGGGTGCGGGGGAAATGGCGATAACGCCTGCGGGGCGAAACTTGGGCGCGAGACGCAACGCGATGGCGCCACCCATGGAGTGGCCCACGAGGATGGTGTGGTCCGGAAGAACCAAGCCGCGTGCGGCGAGGCCGCGCACGAAGGAACTCGCGCAGGATTCGGCCGCGTCGGGAGAGAAGGGGCCATTGGAACGGCCGTGGCCGGGAAGATCGGGGACGTAGACAGTGAGGCCTTGCGCCGCGAAGCTGCGCGCAAGGTAGGACATGATGATTTTGTTGGCGGCCAGGCCGTGAAAGAGAATGACGGCGCCGCGCTGGGGATCTTCGGCGAGGCCGGATTTCTGGACGATGTCCATGGTGAGCGGGCAGGAGCCGGCGTTCACGAGGTAGTGGCGTACGGTAAAGCCGCGCGCGGAATAGAGGCTGAGGGCCGTGCCGACGAGGATAAGCAGAACACCTGTGGCAGCGAGAAGGGCTTTTTTATGTTTCATGTCGAGGGCCGCCTCCGGGAGCGAGGGCGCGAAAGAGCGTGATAAACTAACACTTTGCGCAACGAACTGCAGCAACGTAGTTGAGCGAGCATGGTGAGCCTTTGCATCCAGCGGTCCTGACACTTGAAGAAATCATTTTGCGGTTTGGCAGGGAGAAACGCAACGGCAAGCGCGTGGTGTTTACGAACGGGTGTTTCGACCTGCTGCATCCGGGGCACATCGAAAGCCTGGAAACGGCGCGCGCGTTGGGTGATGCGCTGATTGTGGGTATCAACAGCGACGAAGGCGTGCGGAAGTTGAAGGGGCCGGGGCGACCGGTGTTCCCGGCGGAGGAGCGCGCGGAAATTCTGGCGAGCCTGGAATGCGTGGACGCGGTGCTGATTTTTGAGGAACCGACGCCACAGCGGGTGATCGCGGCGCTGCTGCCGGACATACTGGTAAAGGGCGAGGATTGGCCGGGGAATCAAATAGTGGGACGCGAAGAAGTGGAAGCGGCGGGAGGAAAGGTTGTGCGCGTGGAGGTGGTGGAAGGATATTCGACGTCGGAGATTTTGAGGAAGATCCGGGAGACGGGGGCCAAGTTCTAAGTTGTCAGTTCTCAGTTTTGAGTGAAGCAACAAATATATCAGCGATCAGATATCAGCGATCAGGGGGTAGGATTCGAAAAGCGAAATTCGAAAATCGAGGAAGGAGGCAAGACCCGATGATTGTGCCGCGATCCCTCCACTACGCGGCCCGACGCGCCAGAATGCGGCGCGGGAGAGAAAATCGGGTCGCTTCGGTCGGGATGACAAAACCAAGAGAAATTTGCGCAGAGTTCACAGAGGGAGGAACACAGAGGTCACAGAGGAAGACGCCAGACTAAAAACTTGAGACTTAGAACTGAAGACTGCTTGCGGCTACAGGATGGAATGGAAGACCTGGTAAGAGAAAAAAGAAAAATCGGGGAATGATACTACCGGCAGTCAGGGAGCGATTGGAGGGTTTGCTGCGCCATGCCTCGATCGAGGGCGTGGTGGCGGAGCTGCGCGCGGGCGGCGGGCTGGCAGGGCTTTCGGGATTGCACGACGTGGCGAAGGCGCTGGTGGCGGCGCACGTAACGCACGAATTGCGGCGGCCGGCGTTTTTTGTGACGGAGAACAACCGCCGCGCTGAACAGTTGGCGGAGAGCCTGCGGTTTTTTGCGCAAATTTTTCCTGGGTCCACGGGCGGCGTGGCGGTCCTGCCGGCGTTCGACAGCTTGCCGTGGGATCCGCAAGCGCCGCACGCGGACATCCTGGAGCGGCGAGCGGCGACGCTGTACCGGCTGGCGAATGGCGAGGTGTCGCTGGTGATTGCGCCGATGGCCGCGGTGCTGTGGAGGTATCAGGACCCATACGTGTACCTGACGCTGGCGCGGACGCTGGCGAAAGATTCCGAAGGCGCGCACGAGGAACTGATCACGCATTTGGCGAGCACGGGTTACGCGCGAACGGAAATGGTGGAATTGCCGGGGCAGTTCGCGGTGCGCGGCGGGATAGTTGACGTTTTTTCGCCGGAAGCGCCGCGGCCGGTGCGCATTGAATTGCTGGGAGACACGGTGGAAAGCGTGCGCGAATTCGATCCGCGAACACAGCGTTCGATTGCGCCGGTGGTGAAGACGACGATCCTGCCACTCACGGAATGGAGCGTGCCCGCACCGGGCAGCGAGGAAGCAGAAGCGTGGGAACCGGGAAGTTGGTTTGGCGGCGACAAAACGCCGGGGGGAAGCACGCTGTTGGAATTGGCCGAAAGCTCGCTGAAGCCGATTGTGTTTCTGGATGAGCCGGAAAAGCTGCGCGACGCGGGGAAGAAGCTGTTGGAGGACGCGACGGCGAATTACGAGCGGCACGGGCAAGCCAATGCGCCGACGGTGAACGACTATTTCTGGAACGAGGAAGAATGGGAACGCGCGGCTGCGAAATGCTCGCGGATTGAGCTGGAGCGACTGGGTTTGGCGGCGCGCGGGGGCAGACGGTTTGAGCTGATCACGAGGGCATGCACGCGGTATCACGGCGACGTGGTGGCATGCCTGGGCGACGTGAAAGCGCAACTCGCGGGCGGGGGCACGGTGATCTTGACGGCGGCGAGCACCGGCGAACTGGAGCGCTACGCCGACATTTGCCGCGAGTATGAAGTGCCGTACGTGCTGGGAGAAACGGAAGAAGCGGCGGCGGGCTTCACGGCAGAGAGCGCTTCGGAAACGGCGGCGCTGCTGCTGGTGCGCGCGCCGTTTGCGGAAGGCGTGGCGTTTCCGGATGCGAAGCTGACGCTGTACGGGAACGCGGACCTGTTTGACGTGACGCCCGCAGTGGAACGCCCGGGGCGGAAGATGCGCACGGCGGGCTTCTTCGGCGACTTTGCGGAGTTGAAGCCGGGGGATTATGTGGTGCACGTGGACCACGGGATCGGCCAGTTTGAAGGCTTGCGGCTGATCGAATCGGCGGGGCGGCGCGGCGAGTTCATGCTGCTGCGGTACCTGGACGATGCGCGATTGTATGTGCCGCTGGAACGCATGGACTTGGTGCAGAGCTACCGCGCCGCGGAAGGCGCGCACCCGGCGCTGGACCGATTGGGCGGGACGGCGTGGGTTTCGCGCAAAACGCGGGTGCGCAAGTCGCTGGAAGACATGGCCGACCAGTTGCTGGCGCTGTACGCCGAACGCAAAACCGCGCAAGGCTTTGCGCTTTCGCCGGACGGCAACTGGCAAAGGGAATTCGAGGATGCGTTCGAGTTTGAGGAGACGCCGGACCAAGTGACGGCCATCGCGGACATCAAGCGCGACCTGGAAAAGCCTTCGCCGATGGATCGCCTGCTGTGCGGCGACGTGGGTTATGGGAAGACGGAAGTGGCCATGCGCGCGGCGTTCAAGGCGGTGGTGGATGGCAAGCAGGTGGCGGTGCTCACGCCCACGACGGTGTTGGCGTTCCAGCATTTCGAGACGTTCAAGCAGCGCTTCGCGGCATTTCCCGCAAGGATCGAGATGCTCAGCCGCTTTCGCACGACGGCGGAGCAGAAGGCCGTGCTGGCGGACCTGGAAACAGGGAAAGTGGACGTGGTGATCGGGACGCACCGGCTGCTGTCCAAGGATGTGAAGTTTCAGGATTTGGGATTGCTGGTAGTGGACGAAGAGCAGCGGTTTGGCGTGGCGCACAAGGAGCGGCTGAAGGAGATGCGGAAAAATGTGCACGCGCTGGCGCTTTCGGCCACGCCGATTCCGCGCACGCTGCACATGTCGCTAGTGGGCTTGCGCGATATGTCCGTGATTGAGACGGCGCCGCGCGACCGGCTGGCGATTCAGACGGTGGTGACGTCGTTCGACGAAGAGGTGGTGAAGCACTCGATTGAAAATGAGCTGGCGCGGGAAGGGCAGGTGTACTTCATCCACAACCGCGTGGAGTCCATATATTCGCTGGCAAACCTGGTGGCGAAGCTAGTGCCCAAGGCGCGCGTGGTGGTGGCGCACGGGCAGATGGGAGAGAAGGACCTGGAGAAGGTGATGCTGAAGTTCATTCGCGATGAAGCGGATGTGCTGGTGGCGACGACGATTGTGGAAAACGGATTGGACATCCCGCGGGCGAATACGATCCTGATCAATCGCGCGGACCGGCTGGGGTTGGCGGAACTGTATCAAATGCGCGGGCGCGTGGGGCGCTCGCACCAGCGCGCCTATGCGTACCTGCTGGTGCCGCCGGAACGCGCGTTGACGGACATCGCGCGGCGGCGCTTGGCGGCGATGAAGGAGTTCAGCGAACTGGGCGCGGGATTCCGGATCGCGGCGCTGGACCTGGAGTTGCGCGGGGCGGGGAACATGCTGGGGAGGCAACAGCACGGCCACATCGAGGCGATCGGTTTCGATTTGTATGTGCAGATGCTGGAGCGCGCGGTGGCCAAGCTGAAGGGAGAAGAAGGTGCGCCGGAATTGCGCACGACGATCAACCTGGGCATGGATGTGCGGATTCCCGAGGAGTACATCCCGAGCGAGAATTTGCGCTTGCGGACGTATAAGAGAATTTCGTCGGTGGTGACGGAAGCGGAGAGACAAGATGTGGGGAAGGAGCTGGCGGATCGCTTTGGGCCGCTGCCCAAGTCGGTAGAAAACCTTTTGGAGTTTGCGATGCTGAAATCCATGAGCGAGCGGCTGCGCATCGCGGCGGTGGAGCGGCAGGGAAGCAAGATCGCCCTGAGATTCCGTCCGGAAACGCAGTTGGACCCGGCGGCAGTGGTAAAGGTGGTGCGCTCGCGGAAGGGAATTAAGCTGGACCCGAGCGGGGTGTTGTGGATGGAAGTGCAGAAGGGCGAGGCGGTAGCAGGGGCATTGCGGAGCGTGCTGGCGGGTCTGCGGGGGGAATGAGGGGGTCGGAGCAGTGGGGTACCAGGAGGAACTCGTCCGGTAAGGCGACTTACCGGGAGTCAGTTGCTCAGTCATTGGCCTGCATCCAAAAGCGCAGGAGTCTCGGAGGATCGAGCAAATACTCTGGCGGAATAGGCAAGCGCGCGAGCCGTAAGCAGACTACACTGCCCCTGGTTGATCCTGGCATTTTGTAACTGTGGCTGAAAACCGGCACGAAGCGATTCGAGCTTTACCGTTCGACACCTCACGAGGAGAAACAATGCAGAAGCGCAAACTCGGAAAAAGCAATCTTGAAGTCTCAACTCTGGGGCTCGGCTGCATGGGAATGAGCTTTTCCTATGGGCCGCCCAAAGACAAGAAGGAGATGACCGATCTTCTCCACGCCGCTGTCGAGCGTGGGGTCACGTTCTTTGACACCGCGGAGGTGTACGGCCCATTCCTGAACGAAGAGCTTTTGGGTGAAGCGCTGGCTCCGTGCCGCGGCAAAGTGGTGATTGCCACCAAGTTTGGATTCGATCTGAGTGGCAGCGATAATCGGCCGGGAGCGGCAGGTTTGAATAGTCGGCCCGAGCACATCAAGCAGGCCGTCGAAGGGTCGCTCAAGCGGTTGAAGGTTGATGCCATCGATCTGTTGTATCAGCACAGGGTTGACCCGAACGTGCCCATTGAAGATGTCGCCGGCACGGTGAAGGAGCTGATTCAAGCAGGCAAGGTCAAGCACTTTGGCCTGTCCGAAGCGGGCCTGCAGACTATCCGGCGTGCCCACGCGGTCCAGCCGCTCACCGCACTGCAGAGCGAATACTCGCTGTGGTGGAGGAAGCCGGAGCAGGAAGTGATACCCACACTCGAGGAACTCGGGATTGGCTTAGTGCCGTATAGCCCGCTTGGGAAGGGCTTCCTGACGGGCAAGATCGACGAAAACGCAAAATTCGACGGCTCCGATTTCCGCAGCACGCTGCCTCGCTTTACGCCTGAGGCTCTCAAGGCGAACCAGGCACTGATCGACCTGCTCGGCAGGATTGCGAAGCGCAAGAACGCGGCTTCTGCTCAGATCGCACTCGCCTGGCTGCTCGCGCAAAAGTCTTGGATTGTTCCAATTCCCGGCACGACGAAGCTAACCCGCCTGGAAGAGAACATCGGAGCGGTGTCGATCCAACTGACGCCCGAAGACCTGCGGGACATCGATGCCGCCGCCTCAAAGATCAAGGTGGAAGGTGCGCGCTACCCAGAACGCCTTGAGAAGATGACCGGACTCTGAAAGGTAAATCCATGTACAAAGCGAAAGCGTATTCCGCCACCAGCGCAACATCTCCACTTGCCTCGACCACGATCACGCGGCGCGAGCCAACCGAGCACGACGTGCAGATCGAAATCCTCTACTGCGGCATCTGCCATTCGGACCTACACCATGTACGTGACGAGTGGCACGACCGCATGCCCACTGTCTACCCGATCGTCCCCGGCCATGAGATCGTCGGCCGTGTCACAAAGGCCGGCTCCGCAGTCACCAAGTTCAAGCCTGGCGACCTCGCTGCGGTCGGCTGCCTGGTCGATTCTGACGGCACCTGCCCCGAGTGCCGGGCTGGACTTGAGCAGTTCTGCCCGAACAGGATCCTCACCTTCAACTCCCCGGACAAGCACGTCGGAGGCGTCACTTACGGTGGCTACTCCGATAGCGTGGTTGTCGACAAGCGCTTCGTTCTTCGTGTTCCTTCGAATCTCAGTCTCGCCGGAACCGCGCCTCTCCTCTGCGCCGGGATCACAACGTACTCGCCCATGCGCCGCAGGAACGTCACCAAAGGTAAGAAAGTTGGCGTGGTCGGTCTCGGCGGACTGGGGCACATGGGCGTGAAGTTTGCACATGCGCTCGGAGCCCACGTCGCAGTCTTCACAACTTCAGCCAACAAGAAGGAAGATGCGCTCCGCCTCGGCGCCGACGAAGTCATCGTCTTGCGCAACGCCAACGAGATGCAGAAGCACGCCGGCAGCTTCGATTTCATCCTCGACGCCGTCTCCGCCGATCACGACATTAACGCGTACATCCAACTGCTTCGCCGCGACGGCAACATCACCCTCGTCGGCGCGCCAGCGAAGCCTCTCGCTGTCGCTGCCTTCGGCCTTCTGTTCGGATGCCGAAGCCTCTCGGGCTCGCTCATCGGCGGCCTCGCCGAAACCCAAGAGATGCTCGACTTCTGCGGCCAATACAACATCTGCGCCGATGTCGAAGTCATCCCGATCCAGAAGGTCAATGAAGCCTTCGAGAGAATGCTCAAGTCCGATGTGAAGTACCGCTTCTCCATCGATATGGCTTCTCTCAAATCCGAGTAAACGAAACACGAGGGAGGAGTTGCGTGCGAGTTGGCATTCTGGGTTCGGGGTTGATGGGCAGCAAGCTCGGAACGATCTTTGCCCGAACCGGACATGAGGTGATATTCAGCTACGCGCGGACCAACGACAAGCTCAAGAAGCTGGCGCGCGACGCGCAAGGCAGGGCCCGCTCCGGTACGCCGAGCGAGGCCGCGAAGGATTCGGACGCGTTATTGCTGGCCGTGCATTGGTCCCGAATGGACGATGTGCTCAAGCAGGCAGGCGATTTGTCGGGCAAGGTAATCGTGACCTGCTCACTGCCGATGGATACCGGCAACACGAAACTCATCATCGGCAACAACTCGTCGGGCGCGGAAGAGCTTGCAAAGAAAGTTCCACGCGCTAAGGTCGTGTGTGCCTTCAACACCGTGCCCAGCGAAGTGCTCTTCGGCGTGTTTGCGGCAAAGCACAAGAACAACCGGCCGAGCCTGGTGTATTGCGGCGACGATCAAAGTGCCAAAGATGTCGCGATCAAGTTAATCCAAGACGCCGGTTTCGATCCGGTGGATTGCGGCCCCCTTCGGATTGCCCGCTACACGGAACCATTCGCTCTGCTTGTCGCCGAACTTGCCTACGGTGGCCAAGGCGGGCCGGAGTTGGCATATCGATTCGAGCGGTTCGTGGAGTAGGCTGTCCTAGTCATCGTATTTGGAAGGAGTAATAAGCATGAGTAAAGAGCCTTCAGCAGCCGAAAAGATGATTGGTGACTTCGCGCCCAAACTGGTCGATTTGACCGATCGCGTGCTTTTCGGCGAAGTCTGGGAGCGCAAGGAGCTTTCCAAGCGTGACCGAAGCCTCGCGACGGTGGCGGCGCTGATTGCTTTGAACCGCCCGGATCAGTTGCGATTTCATCTGAGTAAAGCCGTGGAGAATGGAGTTAGGAAGGAAGAATTAATCGAGGTGATCACGCATCTGGCGTTTTATTCAGGCTGGCCGAACGCAATGACCGCCATCATGATTGCAAAGGAGGTATTCTCGAAGGCGTGAGGACCAACGGCAAAACCGCGTCTCAGCAGCGGGCAGACAAGCTCGCCGAACCAAACGAACCAGACACGGCTAAGTTGGTCCGCTGCATCGCTGCGTCTGCCCCCCATGACGGTAGTTTTGATCTGCGCATCCCCGGGTTGACCGCCAGTCGCGCTTCGCAAACCAATACGGAATGTGCGCATGCCCTCCGGCTGCCCTCCTTGTGCATGATCGCCCAAGGAGCGAAGACCGTCATCGTTGGGGAGGAGGTGTATGAGTACGACGCGTCGCGTATGCTCGTGTTCTCCGTTGCTCTGCCCGTTGCAGCCCAGGTCACGCAAGCCAGCTATTCCGAGCCTTACCTCGCACTACGCCTGGACCTCGACCCGCACAAGATTGCCGAACTGGTCTTGAAGGTGTATCCCCGCGGTGTGCCTACCGTTCAAGAGCGAAGCGCCGTTTACGTCGCCTCGGCCGACGTGAGTATCGTCAACGCCGCGACGAGACTAATGGAATGTCTAGCGCAGCCCGGGGATGTTGACCTACTTGCTCCGCTTGTGGTGGATGAGATTTTGATCCGGTTGCTACGCAGCACTATTGGTGTTCGCGTAGCGCAAATGGGCTTTGCCGAGTCTAGCGTGCAGCGAGTTGCGATGGCGATTTCCTGGCTACGCGCCAATTTCTCCCAACCCATGAAGGTCGAAGAGCTGGCCGAACTGGTGCACATGAGTGTCTCCTCGTTCCACGAGCACTTTAAGTCCGTCACTTCGATGAGCCCGCTGCACTATCAGAAGGTGCTGCGCCTTCAAGAGGCGAGGCGTCTGATGTTGTCCGCGATGATGGATGCGGGTACTGCAGGCCAGCAAGTGGGCTATTTAAGCGCTTCGCAGTTCAGTAGAGAATACAGCCGCTTCTTTGGGAGTGCGCCGACCAAGGACATCGCAAGATTGCGTAACGATTCTCGAGCCTGGGTCTAACTTCTCGCGTGGCGAATTGCCGGCCCCTTCAACTCCTGGTAACGCGCTTATCGGAGAAGTGGGTACTGGGACGGCATTTGTCCGGTTACGCGACTTACCGGGACTGGATTTCAAGAAAACCATCTGAGCCTAGGTTTTTTTGGTTTTAACCGCTGGCCTCTATTCCGCAGGCAAACACTGTACGAGTATCGCGTATGACAGCTATTCATCTGGTTAGAGTGGCTGTGAACATTGACTTGAGTGCGACTTTGGAGTAAGAGGAAGTCATTGACCTCTGGGAAGCAACACTTTCCCGACAGGGTCGGCGTGTACTCACCCTGAGGCCATTGTCGCCTCCCCGAAGAGCACCTCCCAACATGAGACGCAGCACCCCCAGAGGCGAAGGGTCCAATTCCTTCAGGTTGGGTTGTGCACCCGACACCCACATGTCGGTGTCATACGGCTGCTAAAAGTATTGGTTTGTGGCGATCTGGGGACGTTGACTAGCGGTGCTGCGTGGGGGTGATTCATGCTTGGACGGAATCAGTGGAGCTTCTTTTCTTTGGGGTCTGCGATCGCGCTAGGGATAACCGCTTTTGCTTTGAGTGGTTGCAACGGTTCGCAATCCTCGCCGCCGCCGAAGCTGCTGGCGTCCATCCAAATCACGCCTGCTAATCCATCCGTGGCGGCAGGGTCGACTCAACAGTTCACTGCAATGGGGACGTTCAGCGACGGAAGCACGGAGGATGTAACCACCTTGGTTGTCTGGAGTTCATCCGATACAACTCGCGCGACAATCAGCCGTTCCGGGCTGGCCATGGCTGCGGCGATAGGCCGGCCGCAAATCATGGCAACATCTGGAGCGATCAACAGCTCGACGCGGTTGATCATTGTGAGAGCGTCCACGGCAGCGGTGGCCCGTTTTGCCTACGTGGCGGACAACGTCGATGGCATGATCTCCGCCTACACTGTAAATCCGGGAACGGGCCAGTTACGCCACAACGGTTACGTTTTCACTGGCAAGCAGCCGCTTGCCTTGACCGTGGAACCGCATGGCAAGTTCGTCTACGCCGCAAATTCCGTCGATAACACCATCTCCGCGTTCTCTATTGACCCGGCCAGCGGAACGTTGACGCCGCTTGCCGGCACGCCCTTCGCGGCCGGGCTTGCTCCAGTTGCCTTGCTCGTGGATCCTTCCGGCTCCTTTGCCTATGTAGTGAATTCAGGTTCTGGCAACGTCACCGCGTTTACGATTGATGCCGGTACTGGTGCCCTCGCAGCGATCACAGGCACGCCGTTCGCCGCTGGAGCCAATCCAAGTTCGATTGCCGTGGACTCCTTGGGAAAATTTCTCTACGTGGCCAATCCCACGTCCAATAACGTGTCCGGATACAAAATCGACGCGGGCACCGGCGCGCTCACAGCGGCATCCGGCTCGCCATTTACGGCAGGCTCGTCGCCGTCGGCGGTGACACTCGACCCAACCGGACACTTTGCCTACGTGGCGAATGAGGTGTCCACTGATGTCTCGGCGTTCACGATTGATTCTTCGACTGGCGCGTTGAGTCCAGTCTCGGGCTCTCCTTTTCCGACCGGAGCAGGGATGGAGATCGCGGGGGTGACCGTAGACCCGACCGGAAAGTTTCTGTATGTCGCCAACTTTGGTTCCAGCAATGTTTCCGCATTCGGCATCAATGCCGGCGGTGGACTCACGCCTGTGGGTGGCTCGCCTTTCCCCGTGACTTCAAACCCACGATCGGTTCAAATCGAACCCGCCGGCAAATTCGCTTATGTTCCGACGCTGGCTTCCAACGAGGTGCAAGTATTTTCGATCGGGACCGCCGGGGCTCTGACCGAGGTGGGAAAGGTGCGGACTCGTCCGCAGGCGGCGGCCATCGCGTTCAGCGTGGGGGCGGCCGCAGTAACGTATACGCCGAAGTTTGCTTATGCGACCAATTTCACCTCCAATGATGTTTCCGCTTTCTCGATTGACTCGGCCAGCGGGGCTTTGACTTCGGTCGCGGGTTCGCCGTTTGCCGCGGGTTCCGGGCCTGTTGGAGTCACGACGGATCCCGCGGGAAAGTTTGTCTATGTGACAAACGGCGCTAGCAACAACGTTTCTGCTTACTCTGTAAGTGCGAGCACCGGGGCCCTCACCCCTGTTTCAGGTTCACCGTTTGCTGTGGTTTCTGGAATGCAACTTGGTTCGCCCGCAGTAGATTCCTCAGGACGGTTTCTCTTTGTACCTGCTTATAATTCAAACCTCGTGTTTGCCTACGCCCTTGATCCCAGCAGCGGTGCGTTGGCGCCGCTCCCAGGTTCCCCCTTTCCAAGTGGGAGCGAGCCTGTGTCCGTAGCGGTGGACCCGTCTGGCAGATTCGCGTATGTCGCCAATCAGGGGGCGTCGCTCTCCGCTTACTCCGTGGACCCTATCTCCGGTGCTCTAACCGGGATCACAGGTTCTCCTTTCCCGGCGGGACCAGAACCGAGCACCGTGGTTGTTGACCCTTCGGGCAGATTCGTTTACGTCGCAAATCAAACCACCAATACCACCTTCGAGTTTGCGATTGACGCTGTGACCGGCGCCCTAACCCAAATTGGTGCGACCCTGCCCCCTGGCCCGGCATCAGCTGGTGTGGGGGCGGCCGTGGAGCCCTCGGGAAGGTTTGCTTACGTCACGGACGGATTTAACAACAACGTCGCGGCATACTCCATAGATTTGGCGACAGGGACGCTGACCCAGATCACCGGTTCACCCTTCGCTGCGGGTTCGGCACCTTTCTTGATGGCAGCAGACCTCTCGGGGAAGTTTGTCTATGTGGCGAATCAGGGGGACGGCGTTACGGCATATAGGCTGGACCTTGCTAGCGGTAGCCTAACGGCGGTCACGGGTTCGCCATTCGCGGCGGGAACAGCACCGATCTCGGTGACGACGACCGCGAAAATTCAGTAAGCACAGGAATTGCCGCCAGGACGAAAATCATTCGCTGGCCTTTCAACGCGCAAGAGGTTTCAAAATCCATCAAGCTCTTGCTTTAATCCAGGAGCTTCCAACTCGTCCAGCGTGATTGGTTTTTTTTGATGGACACGACTCGCCGCTCGCCTGCGGCCCAGTGAAAGTGCACGTGAGCCCACTAGCAGGGACGGGCGAAGTACAATCAATGAGAAGTATTGAGAATAGAGCTCTCACCAGAAATCAAGAAAACGGTCCGGAAACGGGGTTCGAGAGAGCTATCGAAGCAAACCATCACGGCAGTTGGACGATTAGCGCGGTTATCGGACAGGTGTCGATCAGGGATTCCAGATGTCGAGTGAAGAGACTAGCCGGGAGTTGGGCGCGCATCCTGTTGGGAATTCAACGCGGCGAGAATCCACTTCTGCAGAACGGCTCGAAACTGAGGCTTTATTGCGCGAAACACCAGACCTATGCCCGAGGGCTTGACATACAGGACTGATGCCGGGGCCTCAAAATATTCACCTGAATTGTGAATCTTCAGCAAAACAGGGCGCTGCACCTCAAACGACGCAGAAGTCTCCAGAAAGCATCCGCGCAAGCTTAGCTCGGTCACACGTCCGGGGACAAAAGCAGTGGGCGAGCTTTCAGGAGCAACCTCGGCACTAGCGCTGAACGCAAACCTCAAACCACGATGCTCTTGGTCCATTGTTTGAATCTATTCCACTGAATAACAGGTGTCGAGTCACTTGATGATCGTCCGACGCGAATTGACTAATGCTGGTCTTCGGACCGCGTCCGGGAAGGTTTCGGAGCGATTCGCCCCAGCAAGGCGTATTAACTCTCGATAAACGCCCTGCTATGAAAATAGCCACAAGTCGTTTGTATTCATTGCGAGGCTTCTGCGGTACGAGCCTATTTTCATGCTTGGTAGTGGGCCGAAGGCCCATGAAGTCTAACGGGAAACTGACCCGGTACCAATCGAATTTGCACATTGCGGAGATGCGTTCTAGACTGTGGAAATGGGGAGATTGATGAAGAAAACGACATTTCTTGCGGCACTTCTGTTTGCCTGGCCGTTGTTGGGGCAGAACCCCCCGGCGACGAATCCACCGGCGCAGAATCCTCCGGCACAAACGCCACCGGCACAGAACCCGCCGAAGCTGGAACAGCCTCCGATGGCGGCGCCAGAGCCTGAAGAAGAAAAGAAGCCCGCGCCGGTGAAGAAGCCAGAGACGCCAACGGCGACAACGGCGCCCGGGGGCACGAAGGTGACAGGCCCGGCAACGACAGCCGCGAAACCCGCCTCGGGGGAAGGCAAGATGGTGGAAGAGATTGTCGCGCGGGTAAACAACGAGATCATAACGAGCTCCGAACTGGACAAGGCCCGAGCGAGCGCGGCAGACGACGCGCGGCAAGACTGCAGCGGGAAGTGCACGCCGCAGCAATTGCAAGCGGCCGTAGAGGAGCGCGAGAAGAGCGCCCTGCGCGACCTGATTGACCAGTCGCTGCTGGAGCAGAGAGGCAAGGACTTGGCCATCAGCGTTGAGACGGACGTGGTGAAGCAACTCGACCAGATCCGCATCGGAAACAACCTGAAGGATATGGAGGAACTGGAAAAGGCCGTGAGCGCCCAGGGATTGAACTGGGAGGATTTCAAGAATAATATCCGCAACAAAATATTGACTCAGCAGGTGATTTCCCGGGAGGTAGGTTCGCACATCACGATCGGGCACGACGAAGCGCTGAAGGTTTACAACGAGCACAAGAACGAATTCGTAAAGCCGGAGGAGGTGGCGTTGCGGGCCTTGGAGGTTTCCACGGAAGGAAAGACGGAGGCGGAGATTCCGGAACTGAAGAAAAAGGCGGAGTCGTACCTCCAACGAATCAAGGACGGCGAGGATTTCAGCGTGCTGGCGAAGCGCTTCTCCGATGGCAAGACCGCGCAGCAAGGCGGCTATCTTGGGGAATACAAGCGCGGAGAACTTGCGAAAGAGCTGGAAGATAAAGTCTTCACAATGAAAAAGAACGAGCTGACCGGCGTGATTGAAACGAAGCAGGGCTTCCTGATCCTGCAGGTGCTGGAGCACTACACGGAGGGCGTGCAGCCGTACGATAAAGTGGAAAATGACATCATGGAACACTTGTACAGCCAGCGCATGGAGCCGGCCCTGCGCGAGTATCTGAAAACATTGCGCGAGCAGAGCTACGTGGTGATCAAGCCGGGGTACCAGGAGATGGCCGGCGGAGGAAACTCTGAAATCGAAGAAGTGAGCACGACACCGGAAACCTCGAAAGAGAAGAAGCACCACAAGAAGTACCTGCTGTTCGGCAAGTCCAGCGGATCGAAATGACAAAAAGCACCATGGTGCGCGATCTGACGGCGGACCAGACCATCACCGGATTTTTTCTGGTGCACGAGAAAGAGGTGCGCAACACCGCATCAGGCAAGCCGTATCTGCGCATGGAACTCGGCGACAGCAGCGGCACGGTGGAAGCGCGGATGTGGGACCAGTTCGAGGCCGCCGCCAAGGATGTTCACCGCGACGACTTTGTGAAGGTAAACGCCCGCGTGGAGATCTACCGCAACAAGCCGCAGCTTTCGCTGCTGCAATTCCGCGTGGCCAAGCCGGAAGAGATCAACCTGGCGGATTTTCTGCCGCACACGCCGTATGACGTGGAGGTGCTGTTTAAGGAAGTGCTGGGTCATGCGGAGGGGATGAAGAATCCCTGGCTGAAGAAGTTGGTGTTGCAAGTGCTGGGCGACCCGCAGATTGTGGCGCGGTACAAGCGCGCGCCCGCGGCCAAGGTGATGCACCACGCTTATTTGGGGGGATTGCTGGAGCACGTGGCGGGGTTGTGCGGACTGACGAAGCAGATCGCGGCGCACTATCCCGAACTCGATGTGGACCTGCTGCTGACGGCGGCGATGCTGCACGACGTGGGCAAGCTGGATGAATTGTGTTACGAGCGGTCGGTGAGCTACACGACCGAAGGGCAGTTGCTGGGGCACATCGTGCTGGAACTGGAAACGGTGAGCCAGGCGATGGAGGAGATTGAAGGATTCCCGGCGAACCTGAAGACGGTGGTGCAGCACATCCTGATCAGCCATCACGGGCAGTACGAGTTTGGGTCGCCGAAATTGCCGATGATCCGCGAAGCGCTGGTGTTTCATTATTTGGATGATCTGGATTCCAAGCTGGCGGCGGTGCGGGCGGCGCTGGCGAACGATTCCGGAGAGCCGGAATGGTCGGCGTATAGCGGGGCCCTGGGAAGGAAGTTTCTGCGGCTGGAAGAGTTTTTGAAAGCGAAGACCGAGACCGGTAAGCCACCTAACAGTTGAAATGTTGAGGCACGCGTTTTGCGCAAAGGTACGAGTGTGCCTCGATCCGTGCCATTTGGCGCGCGAAGAAAAAGATAACGCCTCGACCCGGTCCCCGGGACGCTCGGGACGGAGTGGGGCAGGCGCCTTTTACAGAGAAGAAAAGAGCGGAGAAGAGGAATCAAGGCGTCCGATCATAAGAGCCCATCGTTCCCGCCAGAGGCGGGCGGAGGATGGGGCACCCTCAAGTTCAACGGTTGGGTGGCGTTGGACTGAGAAGGCTGCGGAGGGATTCCTCCACTGCGTGGCCCGACGCGCCAAAAAGCGGCGCGTCAGAGAAAGTCGGGCCGCTCCGGTCGGAATGACAATAACAAATGAGGCGGGGATTAGTTGGGAGGGGGCTCGTGGGAGTAGGTGGTGCGGATTTGGCTGGAGAGTTGGAGCAGGCGGGTCAAACGGGAGGGATCGACGGGGGGAGTGGCGCCGGCTTTGGCCAAGGCGAAGAGAACGGATTCGGTGGGGATGTTGCCGACGAGAGCGTCGCCGGCGAAGGGGCAGCCACCGAGTCCGGTGAGGGCGGAATCGAAGCGGCGACAACCGGCTTGGTAGGCGGCGAGAATTTTTTCTTCGGCGTGGTCGGGGCGGGAATGGAGATGGACGCCTAGTTCAATTCCGGCGACGTGATCTTTGACTTGAGAGAAGAGTTCGCGGACCAGATCGGGAGAGGCGGTGCCGACGGTGTCGGCGAGGGAGACGGTGTTGACGCGGATGTCCTTGAGCCATTCGAGAGTGTCCTGGACGATTTCGGGGCCCCAGGGCTCGTCGTAGGGATTGCCGAAGGCCATGGAAATGTAGATGACGAGATTTTTGTTGGCGGCTTGGGTTTCGCGCTTGAGGAGTTCGACGAGGGAACGGGATTCGGCGCGGGTCATGTTGGCGTTGGCGCGGCGGAAATAGGCGGAGATGGAGTAGGGATAGCCGATGGTGGTGACGCCGGGAGTGGCTAGGGCACGGCGGAGTCCTTTTTCGTTGACGACGATGCCGATGATTTCGGGAAGGACGGTGTCGGGGGGGAGAGAGGAGAGGAGTTGGGACATGACTTGTTCGCTGTCGGCCATTTGCTGGACGTGTTTGGGGGAGACGAAGCTGACGGCGTCGACGTGCTGGAAGCCGGCTGCGACCAATTCTTTCAAGTAAGAAACTTTTGTTTCGGTGGCGATGAAGCCGGGGAGACCTTGCCAGGCGTCGCGGGGGCACTCGATGAGCTTTATCGGGTCCATGTAGGAAGAAAGAAAGAGGGACTATAACACAGAGGTCACAGAGGGAAGAACACTGAGGGCACAGAGAAATGCGAAGAGAAGAGCGGAGGAGAGTGACCCAAGAGCACAATCAAGAATGACTGTGCCACGGGAGGAGCGCAGAGGAGATTGTGGCGGTGATATGATGCGGGTGGATTGTCAGGAGGGTGCGATGAGATTGGTGATTCGGAGTTTTGTGATTTTGATGGTGTGCGGGCTGCTTGCGGGGACGGGGGTGTGGGGCGCGGAGACGGCGCCGTTGCGCGTGGCGATTGTGGGGTTGGTGCACGGGCATGCGGAGGGATTCCTGGCGAATTCGGCGAAGCGGGCGGATATCAAGATTGTGGGAATCAGCGAGCCGGACCGCAAGCTGTTCGATCAGTATGCAGGGAAGTTTGGGCTGGATGCGGGGTTGTACCACGCGGATGTGGAAGAGATGCTGGTGACGACAAAGCCGCAGGCGGTGCTTGTGTATACCAGCACGTTTGAGCACCGGAAGATTGTGGAGCTGTGCGCGAAGCACCACATCTCCGTGATGATGGAAAAACCCTTGGCGGTGAGCCGGGAGGACGCGCTGGCGATCGAACGCGCGGCCCACGAGGGAAAAATCCAGGTGCTGGTGAACTACTTCATCGATTGGGTGCCGAGCACGCACACGATGTTTGATGTGGTGCATGCAGGTGAGATTGGAGACGTGCGGAAGATTGTGGCGCACTTCGGGCATCAAGGGCCAAAAGAGATTGGCGTGGGGCCGGAGTTTCTAGGTTGGCTGACGGATCCGAAGCTGAATGGCGGCGGGGCGCTGTATGACTTTGGCTGCTACGGAGCGGACCTGACAACATGGCTGATGGACGGGCAAAGGCCGCTGACGGTTACGGCGATCACGCAGCAGATCAAGCCGGACGTTTATCCGAAGGTGGATGATGAGGCGACAATCGTGCTGACGTATCCAAAGGCCCAGGCGATTTTGCAAGCTTCGTGGAATTGGGCGTTCGGACGAGAGGATACGGAGGTGTACGGAAAGACGGGCTATGTGATCACCGCCGGGCGGGATGAGTTGAAAGAGCGACGCGCAGGGGAGAAGGAAGAGCTTAAGGTGGCGGCGAAGAAGGTGGCGGCGCCATACAATGATGAGTTGACGTACCTGCGGGCGGTGATTGTGGATGGGGCGAAGCCAGATGGGATCTCTTCGCTGGAGACGAATGTAATCGTGGCGGAGATTATGGACGCGGCGCGGGAATCGGCGGCGACGGGGAAAACGGTGAGAATGAAGGAGAAGTAAATAGTTGAAAGTCAAAAGTCAAAAGTCAAGAGCAAAGCTAGGAGGGACGGTAACACAGAGTTCACAGAGGGAAGAACACAGAGGGTACAGAGGTAAGCGGAAAAAGGGAAAGAAAAAGAGGTTTTTGAGCGATGAGCGTGGCGAGGAAGAGCAAAGCCCGGGACGCTTCGGTAGAACTGCCGGAAGAGCTACTGCTGACCATACGGGGATTTCAGGAGAGCCGAGTAATACTGACCGGCATCGAACTGAATATTTTTGCGGCCGTTGGCGATGCGGCGACAGCAAGCCAGGTGGCTGCGAAGATCGGAACGGACGCGCGGGCGACGGAGATGTTGCTGAATGCCCTGGTGGCGATGGGGATGCTAACGAAGAGCGACGGGGTGTTCCGCGGTACGCGCGTAACGACGCGCTTCTTCGGCGGGAAATCACCGGACGATGCGCGGGCGGCGATGATGCATCCCGTGCATCTGTGGGAGCGGTGGTCGACACTGACGGAATGCGTGCGTGCGGGGACTTCGGTGGCGCGACGGGAAGCTGCGGGGGGCGACGATTGGACGGAAGCGTTTATTGCCGCGATGCACCACTACGCGCGAGCGCGGGCGCCGCGTGTGGTCGAAGCTGTGGGCATACAGGGTGCGCGGAGAATGCTGGACGTGGGCGGCGGGTCGGGGGCGTATTCGATTGCGTTTGCGCAAGCCAACGAGAGGCTTGAGGTGGAATTGCTGGACTTGCCGGAAGTGCTGCCAATCGCGCAGCGGCACATCGAAGAGGCGGGGCTGGGCGCGCGAATCAAGACGCGGGCTGGGGATCTTCGCACGGATCTACTCGGCAAGGGATTCGACGTGATTCTCGTTTCCGCCATTTGCCACATGCTTGGGCCGGAGGACAATCGCAACTTGCTGAGGCGGTGTCATGAGGCGCTTGCGTCGGAGGGGCGCGTCGTCATCAGCGATTTCATCTTGAAAGCGGACAAGACGGCGCCAAAGCAAGCAGCCTTGTTTGCGTTGAATATGCTGGTGGGAACACGCGATGGGAGCAGTTACAGCGAGAACGAGTACGGCGGGTGGTTGCGCGAGGCGGGGTTCCGGAATGTTAAGCGCATTCGATTGGCAGGGCCGGCACATTTGATGGTGGGGACGCGTTAACGGGGTTTGTTGGTACCTTTTCCTGAGATTTGAAAAACCAAGAAAACAAAAAAGAGAAGCATGCCCAGGATTCCCAGAAGGCCGAGAGCCTTGTAGTAGGGGATGCTGCGGCTGAGGATGGATTCGAGGGTTTTGTGGAGGAAGAAAGATTCGAAGAGGCTGTAGAGCATGCCGAGGATGAGGCCCAGGATGCATGCGGCGAAGGCGGTGGACATGGAGAGCAGCAGGAGGCGGGAGGGTGAGGTCATGGGTAGTTCTGAGCATAGTTTAGTGGGAAGGGTGGGGAGTTGTCAGTGGTAAGTTTTAGGGAATAGGTTGAAAGTTAAAAGTTGAAAGTTGAGAGAAAGGAAAACCCCAATGTGGAGAGAGGTGCTGCCAAGGGGAGACCGTCCGCAGGTCGACTGGCCAATCGGGGTAGCTTAGTGAGAGGGTTCGACCTTTTCGCGTAGACCGTGAAGCATCCTGGCCAGTTCGGCTACATCTTTCAGAACAATGGAAGACTGTGGGACACTGATGTAACCGAGGTCTCGACTGACCATGAGAAGGTATTCCGTCTCGGCTAGCGAAGCCTCCGCGATATTCAGGAATCGCGCGTAGTCATGTCTACCCGTCCGCTTGGAGCCTTCCGTGATGTTGGTAGGGACGGACAGGGCCGCCCGTCGCAATTGTGACAATAGACCGTACCGCTCAGCGACGGGAAATCCAACAGACATACGGTATATGGCTAGAACCAGAGCGTGCCCGTGTTGCCACACCTTCAGTTCTGTAAATCTTTACATATTTGTAATCTAATTGAACAGTATTACACCGCATCTTTCAACCTTTAACTTTCAACTTTCAACAGGTTATCACGTCTGGAGCACCCCAGTTTTGAAAGCGGGGAGGTCGGAGTTGAGGGAGGCGGCGTTTAACGCCCAGATGAGGGCGTCGCGGGTTTGGGCGGGGTCGATGATGGCGTCGAGCCAGAGGCGTGCGGCGGCGTAGCGCGGGTCGGTCTGATGCTCATAGGTGGCTTTGATGGAGTCGAGAAGTTCTTTTTTGGCGGCTTCGTCGAGTTTTTTGCCTTCGCGCTCGAGCTGCTTGAATTTGATTTCGGCCAGGGTGTTGGCGGCGGCGTCACCGCTCATGACGGCAAATTTGGCGGTGGGCCAGGCGAACATGAAGCGCGGATCGTAGGCTTTGCCGCACATGGCGTAATTGCCAGCGCCGAAACTGCCACCGAGAATCACCGTAATTTTGGGGACGACGCTGTTGGCTACTGCATTGACCATTTTTGCGCCGGCGCGGATGATGCCGCTCCATTCGGCGTCTTTGCCCACCATGAAGCCGTTGACGTCGTGCAGAAAAATGAGCGGGATGCGATTCTGGTTGCAATCAAGAATGAAGCGGGCAGCTTTTTCGGCGGATTCGGTGTAGATAACACCGCCAAATTCGATGCGTTTTTGATCGGAGTGGGGCACGTGGGTGGTGACGTGTTTTTTCTGGTTGGCGACGATGCCGACGGCCCAGCCACCCATGCGGGCGTAGCCGCAAATCAAAGTTTCGCCATATTCGGCGCGGTATTCCTCGAATTCGCTGGCGTCCACGAGGCGGGCGATGATTTCGCGCATGTCGTACTGCTTGCCGGGAAGATCGGAGAAGACGCCGTAGACTTCATCGGGGGAATAGAGCGGCTCGTGGGGGCGCGAGTGGCTGAATATGGGCGGATTGGGCGCGCCCATTTTGTCGGCGAGAGCGCGGATACGCTTGATGCAGGATTCGTCGTTGGGTTCGCGGAAGTCTACAGTGCCGCTGATTTGCGCGTGCATTTTGGCGCCGCCGAGCTCTTCAGCGGAGGATTTTTGGCCGATGGCGGCTTGGACCAAAGCGGGGCCGGCGAGGAAGAGGCCGGAGCCTTCGGTCATGAGGATGTGATCGCACATGACGGGGAGATAGGCGCCGCCTGCTACGCACATGCCCATGATGGCGGTGAGTTGGGGGATGCCGAGGGCGCTCATGACGGCGTTGTTGCGGAAGACACGGCCGAAATCGTCGGTATCGGGGAAGACGTCTTCCTGGAGAGGGAGAAAGACGCCGGCGGAATCGACCAGGTAGATGGTGGGGATGCGATTGTCAACGGCAATGTTTTGCGCGCGAATGACCTTTTTGGCAGTCATGGGGAAAAAGGCGCCTGCTTTCACGGTGGCGTCGTTGGCAATGAGCATGAACAAGCGGCCGGAAACGCGGCCGAGGCCCGTGATGGTGCCAGCGGCGGGGGCACCACCCCATTCTTCGTACATTTCGTAGGCGGCGTAGATGCCAAGCTCGAAGAAGTGCGTGCCGGGATCGATGAGGGCGGCGATGCGTTCGCGGGCGGTGAGGCGGGATTTCTTATGCTGGGATTCGATGGCTTTGGGGCCGCCGCCCTGGAGGATTTGCTCTTCTTCGTTCTTGAAGGTGGTGAGGAGTTCGACGAGGTGTTGGGAATTTTTTTGGAAGTCGGGGGATTCGGTGTTGATGGAGGATTTCAAGACGGGCACAGGGAGACCTCGGATGGAGATGAGAGACGATTCAGTATACGGAGCGAGGGAGGGGAAGAGAAGAGGTTATCAGCGATCAGATATCAGCGATCAGGAAGCAAGAGGAAGAGTTATCAGTTATCAGGAGGCAGAGAAGAAGGGCGGTAACACAGAGGTCACAGAGGTAGGACAAGGCGAAGAGAAGAACAAAGAGGGGGATGGGGGACACAGGGGAGGAGAGCGGGGGTCACAGATGGCAGAAGTCAGAAGTTAGAAGATAAAAGTTGGAAGACGGAAACTTCGGCAAACGGAGGGAAGAATCGGTGATTGGGAGAAGGCGAGCGTGGAAAAGAGTGGGGTACACTCAAAGGATGGACACTCCTTTGTTGGATCTGACGTTGGCGCGGGAGATTGAGCTGGCGGAGGGCGAGGCGGCGGCGGCTT
>Ga0187878_1000701_pt1 | contig 36191 bp, 45 predicted proteins | sample June2016WEW_17_1_FD_132979 | JGI IMG/M metagenome (GOLD analysis project Ga0187878, IMG submission 132979) | Peatland microbial communities from SPRUCE experiment site at the Marcell Experimental Forest, Minnesota, USA - June2016WEW_17_150 | ecosystem: Environmental > Terrestrial > Soil >... | reverse complement strand
CCATCTACCAACTCATCCGAAAGTTTGTAGAGCAAGTGCTTTTGCGCCTTTGCGACTTCGGCTAATGCCATCCTCTAAGGTCTCCTTTGCAGGCTATTTAAGCATTCTACGGATAGTAATTGAGAGGCATTGAAACAGAAGATGACATTGGACGACCATCCTTAGACTGACAGAACATTACGATTGTGTAAAGTCCATAACCTATATTCGCAAACACACTGGTTCCAGTGAGTTGTTTAGCAGTCGAGTTGAAAACAAACGTATCAGTGGTTATATCAACAGTCTGCCCCAAAGAGTTCTTTGCTTCTGCCCACATTATCGTAGTCAAATCGGGAAGCGCATAGTCATTCTCCAAGGTCACTTTCACTGCTGGTATTCCGTTAAACGTGGTAGGCCCGTATGAAATGAACTTCACGGTATTCGGAGTATATGGCGGTGGCGGTGGGGGTGGGGTTGGTGGAGTGAAAGAGATGAAGAGACCACCACTTTGGAAAGCCGCAACTACATTGGTCATCTTGATGCCTATACCATTTGTAGAACTTCCGGCAAAGACTAACATCCAGACTTTGCCATCCGAAGAGTAGATGCCACTTCCAGAATCGCCCGGAATCGCTGTCGGCGTGAACATGACAACATCTGTAAAGGTTGCACTAAATCCTGTGTAACCAATGACCAATGTTGCCGATGGGTCGCTGATTGTGATGACCTTGACACCAGAACTTCGACCTATATACGCACCAGACATTCCAATTGCAAAGTTGGGATTGACAGTGTTTGCTGAAGGTGTCACAACCTCGCCGTCTACAAATGGCCGAATGAGAGCAACGTCCACTTTGTTAGGATTAACTTGGTCTATCGGAACGAAAGCGGCCAATGTTCCAAAGATGTCTCCTGCATCAGTTTGTGACCATGTGCCCTTGTCGTAGGTTCCCGGCTGAAGTATCGGGTCTCCACCTACTGCTGTTGGATTCTGAACAGAACTTGCATTGGCTCCAACGTGGTTGTTGGTGAGAACATATGGATGATTGTTTATCCAGCAGACAAAGCCACCTGTGCCAGCCGTCACAAGATAATGGCCAAGCGAGTAGCCCATTTGGACTGGTCTCGTTTTAGCGATATTGACAGACAGAGCCTTGACTTCGCCTATCTCAACTACATCTGTAGGGTAGGTTCTCCATCCCATTCGCATCCTCTCAGGAACGTGCTGAAAGACGAGAAGTCCTTGGTCACAAGAGCCAGATGAGTGGTCGCACTTCTTGGTGACATACACCCGCACAACCGTCTCATCGGTGTATACGCCGCCCTTGATACGTTTTTGAAGGACATTGGAGTAGCCATTGACATTTGGAAGTTTCAGGAGCGACTTGTTCAAGGCTTGACCACCATAGTCATGCCCTTAGAGGCTCTCCTCAAGGTGTCTGATGGCATTCTTTAACTTTCGTTTCTCTGCTCTTGTTTCACCACTAAGGTCAGAGTTGACATAACAATTCAAGCCAGAGAGTATGTCTCTTATGCCTTTGAGAACCCTTCCTGCTTCAAGTTCGGACACTCCTTTCTGAATCTTGGCCAAACATGGGTCGCTTGGCGGTGGTGTAGGCGGTGGAGTCGGGGGTGGTGTCGGGGGCGGCGTTGGCGGTGGTGTTGGCGGCGGGGGCGTTGGTGAAGTCCCAACCACAGAGATATTCAGAGCAGTCAAGACAGCCATGATGTGATTGGCTATCGTGGTGTTACCACCACCCGCAAAGAGCAGAGCAACAGCCATCTTGTCGCTTGACCTCATGATGAGAGAGCCACTGTCTCCGCCTTGGCTGAAGGACGCACTTCCTACATCCTGCACAATAACCTGTCCGACGAAGGTGGCAGTGTTGGTTCCACTGTAGCCGACATCGACTGTTCCAGCAGTGTCTATCACTTGTCCAGTCGTAACACCTGATGTGCGTCCTGACTTAGTGACAGTATCACCGACTGCGGCTTCTGCTGTTCCTACTGGTGAGAAGAGACCGTCTTCAACCAGTTGGTAGTTGGTCTGGTCGCTCAGTAGAGCGAAAGCACAGTCCAGTGTGTTTGCGCCGGGTGAGTTAGATGAAACTGCCTTATTCAGAGGCAAGTCGTTGGTAGGATTCAGATTGCTACCAGATGCGGCATCATACGCAATGGGGATGAACCGTGTTAGCGTTGCAACCGTGTCAGGCCCAACTGTTCCACCATCGTATGGCCCCGGTTGAAGGATAGCATCTCCGATGTTAGCATCGTTCTCATTCGCAAGAACGTGGTTGTTACTGAGCATCCCTATCTTACCGGAAGCATTGTCCTTGTAGAAGTAGTTAATTGTTCCCGCCGTAATCAAGTAGTGGCCCACTGAAATACCACCAATCATAGGTCTGACTGCGACATCTGGATTAACATAAGCAGGCGGAGAAGCCGTAATCTCGCCTATCTCCCATATGTCAACATTGACCCTCTCATTCTGGTCGCCACTGATGGTATCCGGCACAATATCACCAGCATTCAGGGCGGTAAGCGGTATCTTCTTAGTCACATAGACTCTGACAGCCTTCTTTCCGCTTTTCTTACCCCCTACAATCTCATCCTGTAGGTCTGCACTGAAGCCGTTCACGTTTACATATCTACCGTGAATCTGCTCCAACTGGTCAGTGATTTTCTTGCTTAAAGTTCCCATACCAATCTACCTAACGGTGGTATCCTATTTAAGCCTTATATGGTGGGCTGTTCTTAGAGTCTTCATGGCAATGGGTATCAGTCTCGGTGGTAGTGCAATGACTGGCTTCGGCACTGAAGGGAGTCCAGTAATCTCTCGTGTTTCAACGACCAACATTCCTACTGATAAAACAGTCCAAATGCAGTCAGACAATGCTCTCTTTTACACTTTCCTTGGGCCAGATGGAAAATTCATCGGACAGATTGCCACCCCTAATGGAGTGCCGGGGCCATTCGTTGCGGCAGGCGGTCTCATCTCGATACCCTATCCAACCACTGCCACAGTCTACGTCTACGATTTAGACACACTGAAACTTCTAGGAAGTCAGGACATCCAACTCTTCGGCGGCGATGTCTTCAAAGTGAGGGTGGCTTACAAAGAATGGGAGCCGATAGCCAACGGCTTCGTCTCAGTCTTACTTAACGGAACACAGAACATCGTCAGAGGAGAAGAATATCAAGGACTACCGTATACTGACGAAGATGTAATTCCTCGTGGCTCGTATTAGATTTTCCCCTTGAACTCTGCCTCATGTTCAGGAGAACAGAAAGCCACATACTTCTTAGTCTCACCATCGTAGTATCCCTCGTAACTCTGACCTGTCTTCAGAAGGTGCGTGAAAATTGGTTTTCCACAGACCTTACAAAGAAGCATCATTTTCCTGCACCTTGTCGGGCATGAGAAGCATCTTCAACTTCTCTCGTGGCACTTCCATCGTTATCTTGATGTCCTTCGATACTCGCTCTTCGGGCCTATTGAAGTAAGCATCGAAGTTGAAGTCATTGTCTTTGAAGTATTGGTCTTCGGGGTCAGTCGAGAAGAAGATAACGTGCCAACATTTGGCACTAGGATTCTGACATTCGAGCATCCCATCTACGTCTGTCAGATAGAAGCCGCAGATAGGGCAGGGAATGTCTGTTTCATTGAAGCCCATTTAGGTCGCCGTTGGCGGAATGTCATCAGGAGAATGAGGAAGAGGAGTGGGTGGAACAGCCGTTGACGGCATTTCAATGTGCTCGTGTGATGAGACTACGACTGTCGGAAACATCATGTTGATTCCGGGGGGCCACAGAAGGATAGCGATGGTAGGAACCTGTCTTGGTTTCCCGTCTTTTCCAGTCAACATTACCAAGCCAAGAGTTGGCTGAACGATGAGGTCTCTCGCTGTCCTCGAACCTGTTATCCGCAAGGCAACCAAAATAGCCCTGCTGATGAGGTCGCCTCTGGCCTCTATCCATACACCCCCACTCTTCCTCAAGTCGGACTCTGCGGCAGTGAGGTAGACCCGTAGAGGCTTCCTACCAATGTAAACTGAGGGATACTTCGGAGCACTGTATGGAGTCGAAGTGATTGTCGCAGTGCCGGGAGAGTCTCCTTGGAAGGGCGGATGTTGGTCAATCCGAGTTGTGTGAAGAGGGTCGGCCACTTTTTTCTCACCTGAAACCTGCGGGCAGAAGGATTTCCCGTTCTTCCCTCTCGAAGAGGTCGTTGAGAACTGACCTGTAGATAACTCCCACAACAATGAGTTTGGCTTCAACGATAGCGTGTTGTTCTTCGAGTTCATCGAACAACGCCTTCACATCGGTAGGCGACATATCCGGCTTAAGGGTCTTGACATATTCCAAGACCTGCGTTTCTACTTTTTTCGTATACTTGCTTGGCATAGTCATCGGTCTAGTAAGCACCCTTTATAAAGATTCTATCCGTTTTGATATGAAAGAGAATGTGGCATTTTGTGACACATTATGATATGAATGAGAAGGGATGAGACAGGTTCGCACACCCTCATTTCGGAGAATTTCTGAGAGCGTCACCCTACTACTACCTTTCGGTGTCTCCAAGGGTTCGCTAACTAACAGGATGTGGCCAATACGTTGTCACTATCCACCCTGTCCATCCCGGTAATCATACTGTAATTTGCTATTTAAAGATTCAACGTTATTATAGTATAGGCGGGCGGCGGCTAAATAGAACGATGCGCTTACCTCGCTTTACTTTGCATAGTATTGCCTTTCGTCTTTGTTAACCGATGTGATTGATTTGTCTTGATTCTTAACGGTAGTGGAAGTGGTAGTGGTAGTTATATATCACGACCCCCCCGACCCCCCTGAGAGGAGAGGGTGGGTAGATAAAGATTATGGATGGTTGACCCCAATCACCCAAACATATACTGATGGCTAAGATTGGTTGATTGGCATAATCTTTATAAAGGGTGGAAAGAAGGGTAGGAGCCATGAGCACACCGATAACAGCCCGAAATAGGATTGACTTCGAGCAGAAGATAGCTGAAGCACTGAAGGCTGAATACCCGACAGGGGGCACTATCGATATGATGAAGTTCGTAGAGAAGTATCAGGTCACGCCACACAACATCCTGAAGGTGCTGAGTGACCATCCCGAATTAGGCATCAGTCGCCTCATCCGAGCGACTACAGACCCCATAGTGGCGAAGGGAAGATGAGCACAACCACACCGAATCCTGCCGAGCCTTCCGACCATCTAGACATACCGCACTCAGCAGTAGTCGCTCAAGAGAAGTGGCCAGCCTTCGAGGATGAAGAAGGGCACATCCGAGTCATTGACGGCAAGACTCTCAGCAAGAACGTTGGATGGTGGAGCGCAGTCTTGTTGGTGGACACCTACGGCAAAGTCCAAGTCAAACTCTACCTGTGGCAACAGAGATTGGACAAGACCAGTGGTGTTCCTACATGGAAGCGTAAGCAGTCGTGGACGGTCAACTCTTTCAATTGGGCTGAGACTGCCAAGATAATCAATGAGTTCTTGGAGAAGCGGAAGTTGGCAAAGCCTACCACGGCGGCATACCAACCGAAAGCCTAGTCCACAACCACTCCTTCCTTCCGAGCCTGTTCCATCCGTAGTTCTTGATACCTACGCAGAGTGTTGTCGTAGAGGGCTTGAGCCTGCATGAGAGTGTATCCTTCAGCAAGCAGAGGAGCCATTATCTCTGCTTTTGTGTGAGGCGGGTCACTCTCTAGGCTGATACGGATGTAAGTAGCAATGCTTGGATACCCAAGGAAGGGCTTGCGATTCATAATGTGTGTAAGTCGATGTTTCCTTATAAAGATGACTCTACGGATGGCCGATGATGACGTTGATGGTGAAAGTCTCAGTCGGCTCCCGTAGAGTGATAGGCGGTGCAGGTGGGAGAGTGTCAGTCATCACAAGTTCAGCATTGAAGGTTCCCAACTCTTCAAAGTTTCCATTCACTACTCGGTAGGTGCAGATTCCAGTAGTAGGCGTAAGACTATTGGTGCAAGCCCCTATGAAGACCATTGATGGGTCTTGTTCCTGTGTGTAGACGTAAAGTGTAACATAGAGTCCGGTGAGGTCTCTTGGAGTCCCATCTGCGTTCTTGACGTTGAACGTCAGAAGGTAGCCGAAACTATGTATCTTGACGACCAATCCACTTGGCATTCTATCTCTCTTTGGGTGAATGGAGTATTTAAAGCCTATCTACTCCTGAGTTTGTGTAAAAGGCTCAAGAGTTGTATCAGGAACCTTGAGCATCATAATCTTCTTAGGCAGAACGCTAACCGTTATCTGTAAGACCTCGCCAGTGGGTGCGGGCATAGGATGAATAAGGAAGGTAGGCTATTTAAGCACTCCCCTCTTCCTCTTCTGGTTTGGTGCGGAGAGCGATGCTCTTCTTGAAAGACTTCACGATGATGTTCTTCGCCGTTATCTCCTTAACCTTTATCTTTATGAAAGGTATTCTCCTAACACGAGCACCAGCATTTATGTTGGCAAAGGCACGAACTAGGAATGTCCAAGATGTTTGGCTTGATGCGTTGATTGTTGCTCTTCCAAACACTATTTGGTTGACTATCTCTTTGGGCAACGCCTTGATATTAGCGAAAGCAGAGACCGTCTGATGTTTGACCTTACTTATTCCGGTGGCTTGGATTGACGCATAACCACGGATTACTTGACTTATCCTGTTATGCCCTGAAGCATTAATAGTGGCCTCTGCATGAGCCTCTTGATGAGTAAGTGCGGCCTTTGCCGATGCACTTATGTTAGCAACAGCATGAATCCAATATCCCCACTTTGAAATACCTGTTGCGTCAATGTGAGCAAAGGCATTGACTATTTGGGATACTATCGAAGTCTCAGTAGCAGAGATATTGGCAGATGCGACTATCACATCGCCAGTGACAGGTGTTTCAGTGGCCGAAATGGTTGCGAAGGAGTTTATCACATCAGTCACTATGTTCGCTTCTATAGCAGAAAGCAAAGCCTCACCAATCACAAAATCAGTCGTAACTTGTGATTCAGAAGCCTGAACATTGGCCCCACCAATCACAAAATCATTTGTGACTTGTGTTTCAGAAGCCTGAATTGCGGCCTCGGCAGGGACAACATCGTTGGTAATCGGGGTCTCACTTGCGTTAATCGTTGCCTCTCCTCTTATCACTTGGCTAATGATTTCTACTTCAGAAGCACTGATTTCGGCCTCACTAAAGACAACATCACTTGTAATTGGTGTTTCCAAGGCATTGATTGTAGCTTCTCCTGCAACAACATCGCCAGTAATCACTCCTTCACTAGCGGTAATCGTTGCTTCGCCCGTCACTTCATCACCCGTAATTGGTGTCTCTAAAGCGTTGATTGTTGCTTCACCTACCACAATATCAGCAGTAACCACCCCTTCACTAGCAGTAATCGTGGCCTCGCCTGTCACCTCGTCACCTGTTATTGGCGTTTCAGTGGCTTGAATGTTAGCCAAGCCTATCACTACATCTCCTGTAATTAGTGTTTCTAGGGCGTTGATTGTTGCTTCACCTGCCACAATATCAGCAGTAACCACTCCTTCACCAGCATTGATTGTTGCCTCACTTGCTACTACATCACCCGTTACTGGTGTTTCAGTGGCCTGAATGTTGGCCGAACCAACTACTACATCTCCTGTTAGCGGAACTTCTGAAGCATTAATAGTGGCCGAACCAACCACCACATCACCTGTAATTGGAGTCGCCAAAGCATTGATAATTGCTTCTGCTTGAACTTCGTGATGAGTCAAAGCCTTTATTGATGCCGCAATGTTAGCAGTAGCATGAACCCATATTCCTTCTATCACCTGACCTAATCCTGCTATATTGGCAAAAGCATTAACTATCGTCTCTGTTACTGAGACAGGTGAAGCGGCTATGTTAGCCTCACCAGATACCACATCACCAGTAACAGGTATTTCAGTGGCGTTGATTGTGGCGACCTCATTTACTTCATGATGTGTTAAAGCCTTTATTGATGCCGCAATGTTAGCAAAGGCATTGACTACCATCCCTGATACCGAGACACCTGAAGCGGCTATGTTAGCAACGGCCTTTACTACCTGATTTACGATAGGAACCTCAGAGGCAGAGATATTAGCCGAAGCCTTTACTATGGCTCCCATCCCCGAAACACTTGATGCCGCTATGTGAGTGATGACGTTGACTATCTTACCCCCACCTGAGTAAATTGAAACGCCTGTCGCATCAATACGAGCAAAGGCATTGACCAAAAATGTCTGTATTGTTACACCTGTCGCATCTATGTTGGCAAAGGCACTGACTTCATCATGAGTCTTGCTCTTTTTTGAAGCGGCTATTCCTGCAAGAGCACTAACCATCTGACCTATGGCTGAAGACTTGGAAGCATGAACATGAGCCGAAGCCTTGACGCTTTGATGAGTAACTGGAACTCCGGCGGCTTGGATGTTGGCCGACCCAATGGCTACTTGATGAAGGACGTTGCTTGCCGCTTGGCCATGAATGGTTTCTGTCTTCCTTACAATTTCAGTGTTGACCACACTTATACCCGCCTTAATACCTATGTTGGGCATAACCATCTTTGGATATACGATTACAACACAAGAAGCATTAATGCCCCCACCTGTGTAATGGGCAAGATTTGAAACCTCGTTTTGTGTGAGAGCATGAGCAAAGAAACGAACATCATCAATCGCCACCTTGACGTTTGCGGTGCTCGCTCCCTGTGCCCCAAATTCAGGGCTGACTAACGATGATGGTGTGCCAAGAGCAGTAGGAGTAACTCCACTTGTAGTTCCTTGAAGAACGCCACCCAAGTAAAACTTGACGGTGTGAGTTGCCCCACTATACACACCAGCAACATGAACCCAAGTGCCGATGGGCGTTGATGTTCCAGAGGTTACGGCAAATGAGTTTCCACTGTTGTCTACAACTTCAAATGTCATAGGATTTCCTGCGGAATTGCCCATTGTCACATCAAATGTATTGTCTTGGCCTTTTATTCCTATGATACCTCGATAACCATCGGAGAAGGTAGCGTCCAATCTGACCCAAGCACTTACTGAGACAGCATCATTAGAATACAGATAGGAGAAATTGTTGTAGTATTCGCTAAGTGCCGAAAACGATACGTCATTACCAAGACTGGCTTTGACTTGGTATGCCCAACCAAACTTTCCTGCGACCTGTTTGACGGTAGTAATATAGGAAGGATAACTACCATAAGGATAGAGAATCCCGTCAGGGAGATACGACCCATATGGTCGTGGGTCACGAACATAGGTGGGAGCAGATAGATAGTCATCACATGGGTAGTGATACGTTGTTGGTGTATACGGGGGAGAAGGCCAATAAGGTTCGTTGGGAGCCGCTTTATCATCGTATTCGGGTGTTACAAAATAGGTGATTGCATCGTGGGTGACTATGCTCACAGACGCTTTAATGCCCGGAGCCAGAGGGACGGCCTGAGTTGCGTAACGGTAGATAGCCTCATCAATCGGAAAAGGCGTTGTCAGAAAGTTTCCGGCAGAGTTTAGGTAGGACATTTTTTCCCACCTACGCCGAGAACACCTGTAATATCGAGGTATACGGATAGGTTCTTATTGTGCCAACAGTCTGTTTTAGACCAATCTTGTAAAGAGTGCCCACAGAGCCAGCCTGATAGGAGTATAGCATCTTTCCATGAAATCTGAGAAGGGGGAAGGGTTGAACACCAACAAGAGTAACCTTAGAGAAAGCATGATAGTTGGTGTTGTCTATTGCTATATATTCGGTTATTACTGTCGTGTCTCCGGCCTGCATAACACTAACGTCAATGTAACTCTCGACCATGTAATCATGAGTTGGGGGTGAAGTGGTATTTGTGGTCAGAAAGACTTCGGTTCCAATGATAGAATTGATAGTAGTGTAAGTATCAGTTTTTGCGGCTATGTATATGCTACTCATGAGTTCAACACCTGCATTATAGATTCCACTGGAAAACTCTTTCCTGTTCCAGTGGTTTGCTTAAGAGTGACATGATAAATTTGGTATTGATTGAGGAATTTGCTATGGAAACGAATCACAGGAGTCAGACCATCTGCATTCTGAAGGTTTGCATAGGTGTTGTATTGGTAGACCCTTGAATTGCAGGGGCCACCATAGACTCCATCGGTAGATATGTATTCTGTGAGAACAACGGTATCTCCACCCGCCATGTTAGCAAGGTCTACATAAGATTCAACTACATAATCCCCCGAACTGATAACCCCCCCTTGATAGCCTTCACACCAGAGTCGTGATACTTCGGTGGCTGTAAGACAGTAGTTGTAGACACGAACTTCATCTACGTTGAAGGTGTTTGCGTTTCCTGTCCAACCCAAAGGAACACCGCCAATCTTTGGTATTGTGCTAACATCGGGTGTGCTTATGCCTGCCGGATAACAGGTGGTGTTCAATGCTCCGTTAACGTAGAGAATCAACGCACTCCCATTCCATGTGAAACCAATGTTATACCATGCACCCGCACCCAATGAAGACACACTTGTATTGTCAACAACTCCTGCACCACTTTTATTTGTCTGAACTTCCCATGCTTCACTTGCACTGTTGACTTGACCCAAATCAAGAGAGAACCCATTGTTGGCATCCATATATTGGAAGACATTTCCTAATGTGCTTCCTGATATGTATACCCACGCAAACACAGAAAGACCACTGCTTACGGTTGGTAAATAACCAAAGGGCGATAGTGTCACTGCTTTGGTGTTGCCATCTACCGTCAAACTCCTTCCAAACCTACTAAGGGCGGCAGTAACCCAAGTAGGAGAGGAATAGATGGTTCCAGTGTTTGCAATTATAGAAGCATCATGGGCAACTGTTCCAGACCCTTCATCAAAGTGCCAAATTCCTATGGCATTCTCATAGAAAGTTCCAAGAGAATTGAGAGGAACAATGTCTACCACATCGGTCTCGTTACCAATGATGACACAGGGAGCACTCTCATACCAGAGATAATAAGGATATGCGAGAGCGATATTGTAGATTCTGGCCTCATCTACGATACCATTCCAATACCAAATGCTAGTTGCCATTGCCCCAATACACATTGTTGAACCCGATATGCTTGGTGTAACTGTTGCGGGTGTTCCAGACGATACTCCATCAACATAGAGTGTGAGAGTTCCCCCTGCTCCACCGCTAAAGACTAGAGTGAGTAAATGCCAGTTTGTATCAAGTGCAACGGTGCTCGATATGATGGTAGAGTAGAGTCCACCAGCAAAGAATCCTGTCGCATTATTGTATCCAATCCAAGCACCATTAGAACCAGTAGCAGAACCAATTGAAAGGGCACAACCGTTGGCTGACATTGCACCCGCTTTGACCCATGCAGACAGAGTGAAGGCGGCATTGCTAGATATTGTGTTTCCTGATGCCGATACATATTGAGTGCTTACACTCGCAAAGTTCAATGCTCCCGATGAGGGGCCAAAATGTCCTGTCGCCCATGTCGGTGAATTGTAAAGAGTTCCTGTGTGATTGTTTCCACTGGCATCATAAGCGTAAAGCCCTGTTCCTTCGTCCATGTGCCACATTCCGACTAAATTAGCGTAAAGAGTCGTTCCAATGACTTCTTGAACGTCATACTTGAAACTGAGAAGGCTCATACTGAGAGGATAGGGGCTTCAGACTATTTAAACGTGGTGCGAACAAGACTTATAAGAGCGACGACACCTAAGTCACTCAGAATGCCAGAGTTCGACCTGTCTCAGTTTGCACCAGACCTCATCGTTGTGGCCAACACTACAATCACCACAAGTCAGGTCTACTACAATGTAATAGTTATGGAAAATTCTACTCTTACATTCAGTGGGTCGTGCACCATCTCCGCAATGGGGTCGTTTGAAATAGGGAGTGGTTCAACTTGCACTCTTAACGGATGCAATTTCTACTGTAACGGAATTGTTGCCATAGCAGGAACCTTTTCCTCTACCAATGCGTCAGATACTATCGCTTTTGCCAGTGGAATCCAGACGAGTCCATCAGGCACATTGAGCATCGCTGGAAGCCTTACCCTTGGGACTGGCTCAACAAGCAACTTCTCATATACCACGATTTCGGGAGCAGGGACACTTACAGTAAACGGCACTCTCAACATTGGTGCAAATGCCGCATATGCACTTGCTACTATAGCAGGAACAGGAACCTTGGTCATTTCTCCTACCTTTACATTGACTTTTAGCAACGCTGTAGCGTCTACATTGGCTAACATCGGTGGAACAGGAACTCTAGCATTAGGCAATTTCAACTTTACAGTAAACACACCCACAGTCCTGACAGTGACCACCACCCTAACCGTTACCACCACTGGTGGGGGCATCCTTGGAACAGGAGAGTTGGATGTAGCAAGTTCACAAATCCTCAATCTGCCTGCAATAACCTTGAGCATTTCATCACTTGGCGGAATTGGAACATTCGCATTCGGAGCCAATACAATAACCGTTGGCAATGCGGCCACTTGGGGCAAATCAACAGGAACACTCACTATGACAGGAGCCTTTACACTCTCTATGGCTTTCACTCTTACGATAGGCAATAACGTAACATGGGAGTGCCAAACCATCTCTACAGCCACCACTATCTCAATCAGTTCTACTTTCACACTTAAACAACAGACTAACACTCTAACGATGTCCAACACATCGGGCACTTTCGCTGGTGCAGGCACACTAAGCATCTCGACTCAGGTTACTGTTGGTGCAAACGAAACATGGACTGTGGCTAAACTTGCTGGTGCATCGGGAACCATCTCCGTTTCTTCACCTTATACTCTGACTATCACAGTTGCGGCTTTGTCTTCGACTTTAGCCACTATCTCTGGCACTGGCATTCTGGCTTTCGGTAGTGCTTGCACTTGGACACAAGGAACAAACGCATTGACCCTTGGTGTGGCATCCATCGGTGTGGCCACTTATGCAGTAGCAATAGCCACTACTGTTGCGGTCAACACCACTACAATCAGCGTTACTGGAACATCAGGAACCTTGTCCTTCTCTGGAACGGCTGGTTCAGTGGCCATCACAGGAACCTTTACCTACAGCACTACATCTGGAACGAACACTTGGAGCATGACAGGCGGAATATCTGGTGCTGGAACACTATCCATTGGCACTGGCGTAACTGTGACTCTTGGTGCAATCATGAACATAAACATTGCTACTATCTCTGGTCTTGGCACATTGGGTATTGGTGCTTTCACTATAACGCTTGTAACGACTTCTCCGACTGTCAGTGTTTCAGCCGTTGGCGTTCTAACGAATGCGGCTGTAATTGCGACAGGTGGTAAGACTATCACCTTCAGTAGCACAACCAGCGTTACTGGAACATCAGGAACTCTGAGTTTCTCTGGCACTGGTGCTGTATCTATAACAGGAACCCTTACCTATGCCACTACTTCAGGCTCTAGCACTTGGACTCTTACAACTCTTGGAATAATCGGGGCCGGAACTCTGTCTATCGGCACTGGTGTAACTGTGCTCATTGGGGGAAGCACCAATCCAGTAAACCTTGCCACTATCTCTGGTGCTGGCACATTAGGTATCACAGGTGGTAATTACACACTAACATTCGCAACAACCGCACCAACCATCAGTGTATCAACTATCAGCATAACAACTCGCACAGACGTTTTTGCAACTGGTGGTCTTACCATCGCATTCAGTGGAACAACCGCTATTACAGGAACATCGGGAACTCTTGCCATCTCTGGCACTGGCGGAATAAACGTAACAGGAACCCTTACCTTTTCGACTGCTTCGGGCACTAATACTTGGAGTATGACTGGTGGATTCGCTGGCACTGGAACAGTCTCAATAACCACAGCAGGAGTAGTCCTCTCATACACTGGCGGTGGCAACATGGGAACCGCATCTAACACTCTTACCATCTCAGGAGCAGGAACGCTTGGTGTAATCACTGGTGCTGTAACCATTGTAGCAAGTGCTATTGTGCTAGTCACTTGTGTTAAAGGCACTTGGTCTTCTAACTTGACAGTGAACGGAGTCTTCTGCCTGTCTGCCGGATGTGCGGTAGGAACCACTGATGCTGTGTTGACAGCCCCCTTCTCTGGAACCATAACCGTTGGAGCAAACGGTCTCATAATCTCCGGTTGCTCTAGAACGACTGGAACTTCCAGTGTCACATTCACTCCGTCAGGAAGCCCTGCGGCTGGTGTTAACTTCACTGGTTCGGCTACCGGAGCCGCAACTATCGCCAAACTCGTAATCACAACAGTCACTACTGGAACGGCTGGAATCTACTCGATAGGAATCACCTACTCCTCTGGCACTTACAGAACATTCGTGTGGCTGAAGACAGGTGGAACTGGTGCTGTATCAATGCCCGTCACATTCAATCTCAACGACAGTGGTGCTCATACTGCGGTAACAGACAACCTTCGCAACGTGACTGGCAGTGCCGGAACTCTAACCCTTGGCACTGCAACCGCCTATGTGTAAATCCCTAAATAGGGCTTTGACGAGGCAGTGATTATGGCCTTCGTTCCTGAAGTCGAGGATATGAGACTTCGCCTTTGCCGCATCTGCCATAAGCCCATCAGACCAGAACTCAAAGACGCTTTATTCGGTCAGTGGCACAAGAGATGTCTCAAAGTGAGTAAGGAAGAAAGACGTTTCATCGAGTATGAGACTCCCTCTGGTGGCCACATCAGAATGAGAAGATAGGTTTCCGTCTAAGTGAACGTTACTGTGTAGGTCACAGAGACAGTGCCAGCAGGAGACACTGTGTATCCAGACGCACCGTTGGTCTGGTCACGAGTGATGAGAAACAGCCAAGAGTTAGCATCCTCTTCGATTACTATCCCAACCTCACCATAGACGATGTTTCCAGCAGTGCCGTTAGTGAGCATCCCTGTAACTGTGAAGGTGTTGCTTGCGATAGCACCGATGGTCGCTATGATGATGCCAGTGCCAGCAGGAACGTTGGAAATGGGAGATACAAGAACATAGTCTGTGAACGCAGGAGCACTTGCTACATCGCTTCCAGCGTAAATCCAAACCTGTGGAATGCCAGCAGTAATCTTGATAGCATCGTTGGCAATAACACTCTGTCCACTTCCACTTGTGTCTGTAATGGTCTCAGCAGTGGCCAGAATGTTGGTTAGGATGAATTGTGCAAACGCCTTTAGTGCCATGTCAGTCATTAGGTGCTCAGTGACACCAATCAATTCACCTTTGCACGAATTACGAGAATCATACTTCCCTTCTTTGTTCTGCCCATCCCAATGGGCATACTTGTGCTTCGGACAAGGATTCCTTGCCACCAGTCTCATCGAGACACCGACACCGATTGCTGAAGACATATCTAATCTTCTAATGGGTAGGGGAGTATTTAAACCATTCGACTAGGATTGTTCGATGATGAGAGTCAAAACCCAAGTGTGGCCGAGTGATTTTGTCCCTTGGTCTGAGACATATCTATTCAGAAGGCCGATGTGAACCCCATCATAGTCGGTGGTGCTTGTAGCCCCACCACTGTCAGCCGCATCGTTGTCTACTCCGAATGACTGCCAATGAAAGTTCGCCGTTGTGCCATCGAAGGTGGCTTCCCATGCGGTCTGTTGGGCAGAAATCTGTGGAAAAGTAAGGTCAATCGCCTGCATATACATATTGGCTCCCCCTGAAGAAAGAAGAGTCGTATCGAGAATAGCATTGAAGGCCACTGCATTGTCTGACACTCCAAGTCGAGCATTGACTCTGGCGAAATTGACATACGGTGCACCAGTCCCGATGACGAGATTCCACAGAATACCTATCCCAATGTTAGTGAGGCTGTTGGGCTGGAATTTTGACTCTGATAGCAGACAATAGGCATACTCCTTCCTCGTTGCCGCAAGACCGTTCTTCTCCTTGAACTCGGCAATCTCAGTAGGAGAGCCAGACTTCGGTAAACCGAAGCGAGTTATCCGCCAATTGGGATTTTGCCAAGGCCCATCTGATGGCATATTAAGCATAGTAAACACTTGGGAGTATTTAAAGTATTCAGAAAAACAGAGGGATGGTGGGCCTTGCGACCCACCCATCTCGCTAACTACGAGGTTTCTTTCGATTCTCGATTTGCTAACTTTGGTGAAATACTACGAGTTTACGAAGTCCTAAGACCCGTAAGTTCATAGATTGACTCCGGATATGTCACGACTGGCGCATACCTAGCCGTGATTACCACATCTATCGAGTCGAAAGTTGGTTGAGGCCATACATCTACGCTGATGGGTCTCTTCGTTGCGAAGTAGCCCAACGGTGCGTAAGATGCAGAGTAGTTCGACCCTGCGGCGGCAAGCACATACGCCCTTCCAGCCGAGACCGGAATGTTAGGCGTAACTATTTGCTTGAGACCGTAGAGTTGTGGAGCAGAAACCACCGTTCCGCTTCCCTGTGCATAGAGTGGCTGACCGTAGAAGAGTAGTGCGGCAAACTGCGGAATCCTAGCCAAGTCTTGTCTGGCCAATGGGTTCATTGCCATTGTGTCAGGCTCCAAGGCGAGATTCTGTATCGTCGCAATACCCTGCGTTATGTCGTCCACCCCTATGGTTCCGGGGAACGCTCCGGGGGTTCCGTCCATGAATATCGATGTTCCAGTTACAGGTGTCGCTGTGAACGCTCCCGCATTGAGAGCCTTCTCAACGTCTTGGTCGATTGTCATAACCACCCGTCTGGCGGCTCGTTTCAACTGGTCTTCTACGATATTCACGATTTGGTCTTCAATCAACTCTCTGGTGACTCTTACCCTCATGCCCACCTTGTAAGGTGTGACATTGATGGATGTGTAGGGGGTGAAGTCTGCCATTATCTCTGCGCCTTCAGCCGTCTTGCCGATGACCGCAGTGGCTCTTGCACCCGCCTGCTTCGGAATCGAAGCACTTGCTCCTGTCTTGATGAAGAAGTCCTGTAGCAGAGGCTTCAATGCCAGATTGGGCATTGTCAGTTCTACTATCCTCTTCGCCAATGCAGGGTAGAATAGTGCTCCTGTGTTAACAATTGGGAATTGCTCTCTTGTCATGGCCATGTGCTATCACCTATTTTGTTAGGTTCTAACCAAGGAGTAGAGCCAGAATTGGCCCACCGCCAGCACCGCAAGCAGTCAGCGCAACCATACGAGTTGCACCAACTACGGATTTGACGGTTCCATCTGCGGCTCCGTTGAAATCAAGGAACGCTCCATTGAGAACAGCACCAGTCGCAGTTACGGTTACTACTCCTCTCAATATGACGTTGATTTGACCCTGTAGAATCCCGGATTCCTCACAAACTCCAAGGATGAAGTTTGTGGTTACTCCAAGTTTGCAGGTCTCATCAGCCGCCGTATCGATGGTCACTAATGCTCCGGCATAAGGATAGACACCCCCTACAGCCGCCGTATTGAAGGAGACCATGAAGGCATCTGAGTGGAAGGGAGCACCCTCGAAGGGTTGCGGAAGTTGACTACCGTGTGGAAGTGCCATTTTGTGTCACCTCTTTAACCCGATAGAAGACCCAACTCTTGGAACTTCCTCGAAGCCCCTAGAATTTCTTGGAACTCTTTGGGCATCTCAGGAGACTGGCCGAAGAGTGCGGCATATGGGTCAGCATTCTCTTCCTTTACGGCTCCTACTGCACCCTTACCTGCGGGTGCGGCAGAGGCTTCTCTGACTTTCTTGCCCTCTTCAACCTTCGTCTTGACTTCGCTAAGTCTTGACTTTAGTTCCTCAAGTTTCTTGCGTTTGGCATCTTCCTCTTCCTTCTTCTTTGCTTCCTCTTCCTTATGCTTGGCTTCCTCTTCCTCGCTCATCAACGAAGCCCGCCTTGCGGCGATTTTCTGAGCCAACAGTGCGGCCTTCTTACGGGCCATATCCTGTTGTTCCAGTTTCGTGTTGACTTCCTTGATTATGGACATGATTCCATCGAGTCTGGATTCGAGAGCACCAAATTGCTTCACAACAGCGTCATAACTGAGAGCCTTGCCCTCAGATATTTCACCAGAAGCATTTGCAGTTGACATCTAGTTTTTACTTTTTATGAGCGAAACATTTACCATTCGAGTGACCACACGCTCATATATAGTGGATGCTGTCATAGGTGAAGTAGATATACCCTACACCCTATTTAAAGCCTTCGGTGCTATCTCTCAGCCAGTGGAAAATCCTCGACTGCCCCACCAGCCTCGTCCTTCTCATCGAGGTCAATTGCCCATTCGTGAGGAGTAAAGACATCTGGCTCTTTCTGAGGAATCTTCTTCTTCTTTGCTTCCTCTTCGGCTAGGTCGCCCCAAGTGCTCCTGTCCAAAGCTCTCTCTTTCTCAGGGTCAGCGATGTATGGAGTCTCAGGAATCGGCTCATCGACTCCGTGGGCTATCTTCAGGTGCTTCAAGTAGTTCTCTTCGGCTCCCGGCTCCTTCCTCTCCATCTCAGCCTCGTAAATCTTACAGAGGTCACATTGGATGGGGTCTGGCCTCATGTAGTCCCATTGCTCTCCCTTATCTTCGTCAATCACTGGTTCAGGTGTCCATTCCTCTGGCCCGCCCATTCTTTCGATAACGTGCTCTACACCCCTTCTTTGTTTCGGTGGAATTTGCTGTGGAATGGCTTCCTCAAGTTCACCTTGAAGGAGTCTTGCTTGCGTCTCAAGAACGGCCATTTCGACCTCAGTGACGGCATTAAAGGCCGAAATCACCAGAGGCGAGAGGTCTGGTGCAGAACTCTTGGGCGTAAGAGTCTTGCCTTCTTGGAGATACCATCCGGCCTTCTTTGCATTCTCCAACCTCTTGTCTTGGAAGGTGTCGAGTGCGGCTCTGAAACTTACCGGAGTAATGTCAGCGTGTTCGTAGGCCGGGATAGCCACAAGACTCTGCTCAAGGACTGCTGGATGCCGAGCGACCATTTCAAGCGAACCACATCTCGGACACGGAAAGTCCAGATTGTCGAGCGAAGCCTCTTCCTCTGACTTGCCCAAGTGCGTGATGCAGTTGTCGCAATACGCTTGCGGCACAGCAATTTGAATGGAGTTGTTCTTGACATAGCCTAGCAGAATCTTCTGAATCAAACTCTCGTCGCTACACTCTCCCTTCCACATCACCTTGCCCCCGCCTGTCCCATCCTCTTCAACCCACGCATCCTCGACCTTTCCGATGATGGAATCAACGTGGTCGATGTCGTGGTCTTTCATCAGTGGTGCGCCGTTCAGTTGTGCGGCAACATCGTTCAGGTCGGCAAGCGGCACACGCCATTTGTTGCGATTCTGAGTAGTGTCGATGGCCATCCCACCCAACTTCAGGATGTGGGGAAACTGCCCCGACTTCTTGTAGTTGGCAATCAGGTCGGTATACTCCTTCGCCGTGACCAGTGGAGCGATACCTGATGAATACTTGAATTTCATGCCTCTAGTTCCAGTTGGCATTCTAGAGGTATTTAGGCGGCAGAACTATTTAAAGGCTCTCTCGTCCTTCAGATAGTGTTGGTAAAAGTGAAGCCAGTCCATAACCATCTCAGACCCCCAAGATGTGCAGATGACCCATCCGCAGTTGGGGCAACTGAGGAAGTCCTGTCCGTCAGGTCTTAGGTGTTGGCGGCAGTTTAGACACTTCTTAAGTTGCAAGGTATCTTTCTGCCTTCTCTTTCCATCCTACAGTTTCATAAAAGCCTAAAGCGATGTTGCATCGCATACAGAGGATTCCTCGCACCTTTCCAGTCTTGTGGTCATGGTCTACACCGTATTTACCGTATTCCAATTGGAAAGGAGTGCCGCAAATGGCACATTTCTTGCCTTGTTTTTCCCAAAGGGTTTGAAAATTCTCTGTCGATAATCCATATCGAAAGGTATACTGTGTTCTTCTCTGAAAGTCTATACGTTGTTCTGGCGTTAGATTTTGATACCATCTCTCACGATGAACTCTGTTACTTCGATAATACGCTTGATGCTTTGGCTCCGAACAAATTGGTAAAGGTTTAGTTGCGGCACGTTTTCCACAATTCCTACAAAACGAAATACGAGAATTTCCTACACTTCGCCCCTCAATCCATCCACTACCTTTTCGTGGCATCTGATTTTACCTCTGGCGGTAGCGACACTTGAGGAGCATTGAAATACACTACCACGGCAAGCATATTGCCCTGTTCGAGCACCTGCATTATCGGATTCTTCGTTGCGTAAAGTTTCTCCTTGGCAAAAGAGTATGGAAGACCAACGTGAGCCTGTCCATCATTGCCCTTCTCGTAGACTGGAACAGTGAAAGCCTCTGCCGACTCACCCTTCAGTCCCTCGTTGGGCACTGAGCAGATGGCAAAGAAGTTGTATTCGCTAGGTGGGCAGTAGACGTAGGCACTGTTTCCCCATTGGCTCCGCTTTATGGCAGGGCCAAGCGGGAAGTCCACATCAATCTCACGATGCGGTGGCATTTCTGAATTACTCATTTTTATTCACCATAAGATAGATATTGGCCGCTTCTCCTATCTTCTCTATCCAACCCAATCCACGATTGCAATCTCCACATAACAAGCCTCTCACTTTACCAGTCTTGTGGTCGTGGTCAACATGAGGTAATTCCTCAAATATCTGTTTACAAATGGCGCATCTATTATCTTGCTTCAAACGAAGTGCTTCATATTCGTCTTTAGTGATGCCATAAATTCTCAGTAAACGTTTGTCGTAGTAATTCAGTCTATGATACCTATCTCTTGTTCGCTTTCTCTCTTTCTCGATGTTGTTATGATACCGAGTCTTATTGTATTCAGCAAGACAATCTTTACAGATGTGGTCATGGTGTGTTCGTGACGAGAGATAAGAGTTTTCTTCAGTAAGTATAACACTACAATCCCTACAAACGTCGATTTCTTTGTGAGGGATGTTCTCTATCTTGTCTTCCGCCATTTCTATTCCTCTTGGTCTGAGACTTCGGGCTATTTATGCGTTCTAGCCAACAAAGGCAGGGTTCGTCTCCGGGGTAAATCGGTATGAGTGCCCCTTCAAGGTGGGCCTTCTTCGTGTGGGGTTCTGAGAAGTCGATTTCAGACATTGGTTGTTCGCTCTTTCGCACCATGACTGTAGAGAATACAAGTGAGAGACCACCACGCTTGTCTCACGAAAAAGAGCCGCCAACGTAATTCATCCTCTTCTGCAATGGCTCTGTAAAAAGAGTGAAAAGCATCATGCAGGTCTTCCATCATCATTTGATACATTCTGTCGCTCAAGTGTAAGTCACAAAAGGCACAGTCCAAGGATACGAAGGCCAAATGGGAACGTAGGGTGTAGGTGGATAGTAGGGTTGAGGATACGTTGTCTTGTCTTTGTCATACTTGTCGCCGTCGCACTTTGGACAGAGATAGGGCTTTCCATCCATCCCGTAGACTAATCCCTTGCCCTCACAAAGTTTGCAGGGAATGTCTTTGTTTACGGCCATCATTGCACCGTCATCTTACCATAACGGCCACGGTTCAACTGCAACTTATCACCAAAGATTGTGACATAGCCATCCTCAAGCGAGATGATAGAGTCCTTCTTCACATGAGGAATGTCCTCATTCCAGACGTTGAACTCGATGGTTCCTGAAGCGTCTTGCAGAATACATTTCATGACTTGACCCTGCCCACCCGCCCTGTAGTTGACAGTGCGTGGTTCACTAGCCTCGATAATCACACCCTGAACACTTACCTTCCGTGAGTCTTTCTTTAGTTCGGAGATTTGCACACCTATTCTTTAGTTTGAGACTATATAAAGATTCCGACTTAAGGGAACTTCAACCAGTATTTCCCCTTGGGTGCTTTCAGTGGCGCAGAGCCGAGACGCACATAGTCAGGAAGCGAGTGACGATTGGTCGGTGGCCCGATATTGGACTGTCCGTCATCGTTTATCGTCGCCTCTTCCTTGGTCACATAACCAAAGACTACCCCACAGTTAGGGCAGTATATCTCACCCTCAAGGTCAGTTGCTTCCTTATGGGTAGAACAGACCATAAGCACTAATATGACCCCTTTTGCCCACTTATAAGGTTTTTTGGTAAAAGAGAAATATACGGGGGCGGGATGCGCTTCGCCCCCGGCGGCCCCGAATGAGGGCATCACTCCCCACTTGTGCCGCAGGTTACTTACGGCATTAGGCATTTGGGCAACTCCTTCGAGCAGGCCCGTCTCGGCATTGCCGGGACAAGGATTCTGCTCTGGAATCGCACCATACCTTAGTTGAGACCTTATTTAAGGGTTTTCTAAAGGGTCGGAATCTTCTTTTCTAGCAACTCCACCAATTGGTGAAGTAAGTTAGCGGCAGTCTCCAAGTCGTCCCTCATCACGGCTTCCTTGGCCTGCGTCTGAATATCCACCAGAGTATCGATTTCTACCGGAGTGTAGCCCTGACCTTCAGCGAGTTTCATGATGTCGTCACCTACTTGGTCAGCCAACTCCATATACTGTTGCTTCATCCCTGTGACACGAGGAGTATCTGGTGTCGCAGACGGTCTGTTCGGGTCGTCCCATCGTCCTTCGGAATGAATGCCTACTTCCTCTTCGAGTTTCTTGATTTCCTCTTCAAGATGAAGAGTCTCCAAATCGTAGTCGGAAGTCTCAGGAGCCACATCTTGGATGATGTCGTGTGTGGCTTGGGTGTCCACAACATCTGCTATCGTGTCTTCCAAATTGGATGGGTTGTATTGGCCGTAGTTAATCAGAAGTTCCTCACCTGCTTTGATAGGACGGAGAGCCACAAGGTCTCCTCTTCCTGACTCAAAGTCGAAGTTAGTGAACTCAACATTGGGGTCGTCGCTGTGGTCGAGAAAATTGCTCCAAGTATATTCTGGATTGGTAGGCTCTGACCAATACTTGTCGCCAACCTTCAGAACCAACCAACTGTGGCTAGGGTCAATCTCGTCTACGAAAGGCGTGTAGAAGGTTTGCAGAGTCTCACCTGCGGCGAAATCTTTGCTGGCAAAGGCTCCGTTGCCGTGAGCACACGGCTTGACATCAGCAGGTTGGTCTGGACTAAATCTGTATGTCTCGCCTTCGCCAACCTGAACATGGCGAGGATTCGGGTCAAACTCTGTTGAGGCCATATAGTATCTACTAGGTAGAAGCACTATTTAAAGTCAGTTGACTTTTCTAGATGCTTACTGGAAGTGCGCCCCAAGTGGTCTCGTTAGCCATGCTGACGGTGCTACTTGCGGGATTGGCTGTGTCGCTGTGTCCAAGTGGCGACTTCTCCGTTTCGCTTCCCGCAGGCGTTGGGAAGTAGGCCGGAGTTGCGCTTGCGTCCTCTGCGAAGAGGTGCGGTGCGGCTCCACTACTGACGTAGTGAGGGCCAGCAGGTGCGCTTGTCCACGTTGTCCAGCCAACATTGAAGTCACCGTAAGTGGCTCCCTTTCGTGTCACTTGGATAGTGTAGGTTGTGACCATAGGATAAGTATGGATGGCCGAGTATTTAAGGAAGACCCTTTACTAACCCGACATAGCAATCTCGAAATCGAAGTGGTCTTCTGAAGTCCAACTGCAATCAGAACATTGCTGTTGTTCACCACCACTACTCAGATAGGTCTCAAGGAATTTCGAGTGACATTGAGGGCATTCCGTATACTTTCCATGTAGCATTCCTGTGTTCGTGGACATATACTTCATAGTAAGACCAGAAGGCTTATTAAGTGTTCTGGCAGTAGGGGGGCTATGGTTGACCTAGCGGAACGTGAAGCGAGAGTCAAAATGTATCTGAAGAAGTTGGGTCTCGACAAGAAGACCGACTTGAAGGTGCTCCTCGTCGGACAGACATTGCATTTTAGACCTGTGAAGGTAGGGTTCTCTCTTACCATCATCCGAATCAATCCCAACCTCTCCGACGACGAGTTTGACCGCACCTTGGCACACGAACTCCTGCACTATCTTGGGATTCCACACAATGAGACTACTCGAAGCATCCATTTCCATTCTACGTCACTGAGGAAAGACCTTCTAAGCAAGACGCTTGCAGAGATGATGAGAAGTTGAAGTTAGCCAACCAAGATGAACTCGATGCGGCAATCTACAACGACTATCAGTTAGCGACAGAGCAGGTCAGAAGAAAAGTGGAGTTTATTCGTCAGCACTACTGGCGAATGTTTGACCCACTGCCAAACTATCCCTATAGCGAAGACACATTAGGTTAAGCGTCCAGTTGTTTGGCATTAGCCAACGTCTTCTTCGGCAATCCGTTTTCGTCCCTTTCTACTTCTCCGACTATCGGCTCATCGGTAAAGGTTGAGGACAGCAACACACCGAATGACCATACCTCATCCACAAACTCGCAAGTCAGCCGCCCTCTCATTGCATTTCCACTACCAACAGTCTCACCATCTACAACCTGTATCGCTTGCCCCCAAACGTGGTCAGCCATATCGAGATAAGTCTCGACTATCTCGTTAACAGACGGGGGAGTATCACTCTTGAGCCAAGTCCAGTGGTAAGTGTCGAAGAGCAGTTTTGCCTTCACTGCGGCGGCTTGGCCTGCCGCTTTCATTGCATTGCTAAACTCCATGTCCGGCATGACGGTGTTCTTTAGCCTATATAACCTTTCTACGAGCGAGGTATTCGTCCCACTTACATTGTGCTTTCAGAAGATGGCACATTCCACATAGATTACGAGATAACTTACTCTCGAAGTCTTCGCCACAGTTAACGCATCTGAGAAGCAAGTTTCTTTTCACCTTTGATGTAGGCGTGGATGTCGGCAAAGAAGGTATTCCAATTGTTCTTATTGACATGGATGACCCGCCATCCCATCAATTCCAACTCAGCGTCTCTCTCTTTGTCAGCAATGCGACCCGCAGGCGTGAAGTGGGCGGCATACTTCTTCTGGCCGTCATACTCGATAGATACTTTCAGATTGACAATCGCAACGTCAGCCCATCGCTTCTTTCGTAGCCCTCGAATCGGAACAGGGAAGTTCAACTGAGCCTGCGGATAACCATTCAATCTGACGTAATGAACCAGACGGTTCTGTTGGAAAGAGGTAGGGGGTCTCCACCTTCGACCACGCCAAGGCATAACAACACTTAAATTGGGCCAGAACCTTATAAACTCTGCTTTGGCAATAACATTTGTGCAACCGAAGAAGGCTGAAGAGAAGCCCAAACTAGCCAATCAAGGGCAATTGGAAGCCGCTAGGTCAGACCAACCCCAACTACCCCAAGCATCCTCACTTTGCGACTACAATGAATTGCATACTGATGGCACTATCGCCGCCTGCAAACTCCCAAAGGGACATATGGGCAACCATGACCTTCTTGTAACTACTGGCTCACAAACAGGTAACATCACTTGGAGTATCACGTTCCATGTTGGGCCACAACTGTAGCCTTAAATACTCCCACATCCTTTACTAAGATAGAATGGTAGTCTTTAGCGTCGATGCCCAAGCCTCAAACACTGGTGCAGGGGCGACTGTTGCCACACCCTTTACAACTGTCCTTCATCCTGATTTTGTCGGAGTCTTTGTCGCTTGGAGTGGAGCCGTTGATGTTAGTTTGGCAGATGTCGGAGCACACACATGGACAAAGAAGGGGCCAACTTTCTACGTCAACAGAGTGAATGGTATCCTAGTTAGTCCAGTAATCAACGTGGCCTACTTCTGGACGATTGCTTCTGCAAATCTAGGAGCCGATGTAATCACAGCCACCTTTACCGGAGCAGGTGCGCTGAACAGTGCCATTTCTGTCTTCTCTATTTGTCTTGCCAACGTCAGTCGGCCTTTTGATGGTAATGCTGGCTTGGGCTATCCAACTGTCCAAACAGTCGCTAACTCAGCAGGATTCTCAGTGCCATTCTCAACCTATCTGAATCACTTTATCGCAATCGGTTTCGCTATTCTCTTCCCTGACCCTGCTGGCGAGGCTCAAGGTGCAGGTTGGACACTTCAAAACACTGGCACTGCTACAGACTTCGGATGGATACTAGAATCTCAAGAGTTCACATTAATCCAACTCAGCACACCTGCGGATTTTGTCGCCAACGTAAAGCCCTATACAACCTTCATAATAGTCGATGCCATCGTAGCACCAGACGCAACACACTTTCCTGTCGCAGAGGTAACAGGAAGTGAAGCAATACCAGTCGATACAGCCAACAGTGGCGAAATCAGACAGTCCTTCGATGAATTCCTTCCGATAGCCAACGTTGACGAAAGCCTAGTCATCCATGACTTGACAGGAGCCGACCCGTCAGGTGTCGTCGCTGTTCAACAGCACCAGATGAAGAAGAACCCTATAGCAGATGGGCCTGAAACCAACGAGTATAACGGAGAGCAAAAGTTCTACGATGTCTAGTCGAAGGCTTTCATTTCTGCGTCAATCAAACCGAGTCGCTTCGCTACCATCTTACCGATGGTGTTAGGATTGCTCCCGTATGTGTCTTCTGGTGTTTGGACTTGTGCCGCCACTCCTCGATGAACAACGTGGGCTACTCCTTTAGTGAGAGTTATCATGCTACCGTTGGTGTGCTCCCAATGGCCGATGACTCCGTTCTTCTCTACTTCCTTGACTCTTTTCCAAGACATGGCCCTACCCCTGTCTACGGCCTATTTAGGTTTTCTGGATGGAATTGCCTCAAGTGAATTGGTTCCCATGCCTTAATCTCTTCTTCTGACCCTGTAAACTCTGTGCCGCATAACTGACAGACTGTAGTATCAATCCCCGGCGCAGTGCGTTGTGGTGCTTCAACACCTGCCTTATCTAAGAGTTTGGAAATGGCAAGAGCGACACCAAAAGCATCCGTCACATCGTCCTGTGTCCCACGACCTTGGATGTAAGGCTGTAAGTCGAAAAGAATATCGTGAAGTTTCTCTATGTTGTCGGGCGTGAGTCTCCCTTGAATGGCGTAGTCAGTGTCGATGTCATCCACCTGCTTCGCTAGAGACATGAAGTCCATACACTAGGGTAGGTGTTGCCGATACTTAAACCCTTGGGGTTTAAGCAGTGTTTCCAATTAGGCAAAGGTAGCCAGACTTCGCTCCACCAGTCGCCCCAAAGTTCACGCTTGCGGCGATGATAGTGGGGCCACCAATGGTTGTGGTGTTTACGGCTGTGCCCGGAGCCTGTGCAAACGCATACGGGAAGGTGATTACCTGCCCCGCATCGTTGAAGGCATTGAGGACTATCAATACCAGACCAAATCCCGGCCCATGTGAGACAGTGTAGATGGTTAGTGAACCACCGACACTACCACTCACGATTTTGCCTACTTGGTCAAAGTATGGATATGCACCCTCGGTTCCAGTGACAGTCCCTTCGACTACTTGCTTTATGAGTGTGTCGCTCATACCTCTTCTATGGACTGCGGAGTATTTAAGGAGTGTGTTTTTTCCCGAACAAAATCAGGGGCTTTAAATACCCTACGAGTTGATGGTCTTCTCAATCTGAGCGATGGTTTTGTCGTAAGGCTCCAACTTCTGTAACATGGGCACATTCTTCACCTTCTCAGCGTTCACCTTCACCATCGTAACAAGAGTCTTAGCGGCTCCGACCATCTGACTGGCCGTGACCTTATCACCAGTCCCTATCGCATCGATGGCCTTGTTGATATAGAAATCGAGAAGTTGGTTAGGAGAGTTGGGTGCGCCGGGGTCGGGCTTGACCAATCTGTATCGAGGGTCGTTCTCCTTGGCAATGCCGGGGTCGTCATCTAGAAGAGCCGTTGCATAATTGCGCCCACTCATAGGGTCGGGAGACGGATTGAAATCGAGATTGCCACCTGCTCCCGGCTGTGCTGGCACTTGTCTTGGTCGAGCAAGGAAAGGAACGTCATCTTGTGAAGTGCCGCTTTCAACGCCCATCACAGGAGAAGGATTCGAGTCTACATGACCATCTTCACCTACGGCTGGCTGTTCTTTCTGAGGTTCCTTCGATGGGGGCATCCTAACTTTCGGATGCCAAGGGTCTTCAGACTCATCCTGTCCATACTCAGGGGTTCCGCCGAAACTCATACCTATTTTGTAGTCTTCCAGAGACTTATAAGGATTCTAGTTAAATAGTAGGCTACGATGGCCCAAAGACAGAGGAACACCGTATACTGGCCGAAGAAGAGGGGGATGATGAGAGTTAGAATACAGAGTTTCCAGAAGACATTCACAACCTCTCATCCTGTCACTGCTCCTGATGCCGACCTGAAGTTTGACAGCACTGGCCGTTTCCAAACTGCTCCATCTGTGTCTACTCGCCATGTGGTGGTGACAATGCAGGTTTCTCCTGACCTAAGTGTGATGATGTTTTCAATCGCACAAGTGCCACCATTCGGCGTGATGTGAATCGGAATACCATTTATATCAGCAGGAATCCACCCATCCTTCATCGCTTCGTCTCTCTTTTGTTTGTCCAACTTTTCTTGGTTGGCGAGTCTCACAGATTCCCCACCTTCTCGAAGCATGGTGCATCGGCTAGAGGAATGTGAAGAATAGAACAGCCTTCGGCAAACTCTTCCCAATAGTCAGACTCAAGGACAACGTAAAGCGAATCTCTGTCAGCAATGTATTGCATTCCAACGACTTTAGCATCTTCTGGAATGTGGCCGTGGGCTATCTTATAGATGCCGTCCAATTTCACGAGCATTTGCACTGCGTCACGAGTGATGACAACGACTCTTCGACCTCGCATAACCCCCCTTCAGTGGATACTCTTATAAACATTCTACGGTGGTGAGTTTAAATAGTGGAAGACCCATAGAAGAGATAGTATGGCTACGATTGCTCTCGCACCAAACAGTGGCGCAGTAGGAACCGTTGTAACGGTAACTGGTTCGGGATTCGCTATCACTACTGCTGTGACCTGCACATACGGTGGTGTTTTAGTCACTACAACGCCAGCAAGTCCAACGACTGACGGAAGTGGTGATTTGGTTCTTCATGTCAACAGTTTCACATTCGTAGTCCCGGCTTCGACCAATGGCGCACATACTGTTGATGTCAATGATGGGTCTACCGATGGCACAGCCGACTTCACTGTTGACTCAGCAATAACGCTTGGTAGTGGTGGTCTTGGTAAGGTCGGAGCCACAATCACTGTGACTGGTTCAGGATTCATTGGTAGTCATGCATTGACGGCCACTATGGGTGCAACTTCGATAACACTACTTCCAACCAGTGTAAGCGATGTAAGCGGAAGTTATTCGGGACACTTCATAGTTCCAGCCAAAGCGAGTGATGGAAATCCTTACACATTCACTGTCACTGATGGAACCAACCCTGCTACCGCAAACTTCTCTATCGTTTCGGCAATCAGCCTCGCTCCGACTTCTGGCCATGTTGGAGACTCATCCACTGTGACGGGTTCAGGATTTATTTGGAACGCTGGCCAAGCAATAACCGTTCTCACATTTGATAGCATTGACATCTTAGCAGTAGTCCCGCCAACCGTTGCGGTTGATGGAAGTTGGAGTCAGGGGTTCACTGTTCCGACTGACAGCAAAGGTCACAAGACTGTTGTTGCTGATGATATTTCTGGCGAAGGCTCACCTTCAGCCGACTATCTTGTTGCTCCGGCAATATCCGTCTCACCAATCGACGCTACTGTTGGAACAGCAGGAGTAACCGTTACTGGCACAGGATTCACTGCAAGCACCGCAATCTCGGCATTCACTTTCGATGGTGTCACCCCCGGAACACAAACTGTCACAACACAAACAACTGACTTGACTGGTGGATTCACTGGCACTTTCACTGTCCCGGCTCATGCCGCAGGACTCATACCACTCGTTGTTGGAGACGCTGTTCCTGACAGTGCCTCAACCACGTTCACTGTTGACCCTAAGATAACTGTTGCTCCGACACACGCTATCGTTGGGACAGCAGGAGTTACGGTCACTGGTTCTGGCTTCACTGCTTCAGATGCTATTGCCACAATCACGCTTGGTGGTGTCACGCCGGGAACAGAGACCTGCACTACTCAAACTGTAGCACTGAACGGGTCGTGGTCTGGAACCTTTACCGTCCCTGCTACGGGTCAAGGCATTCAGACACTCGAAATTACCGATGTCGATGAGACCGTTGATACGAACTTCACCGTTGACTCACACATTGTTCTCACTCCTAACGGTGGTGCTGTATTAAACAGCATCGCAATAGATGGAACAGGGTTCACCCCATCAGACGATGTGACAGTCACCTTTGACACCGTTCCAATAGCAACAACCCCTGCAACTCTGACTGTCGGCCTCGATGGTAGTTTCTCTGGACACTTCGTCGTCCCTGCTCATGGCGCAGGAATCATCACCGTAGAGGCTACAGACGCACACGCTGGCGATGCGACTGTTAATTTCACTGTCATTCCTGAATTGGCTATTACTCCGAACCATGCCACTGTTGGAACAGCAGGAATCTCAGTTGTAGGTTCAGGATTCACTGCGGCAGATACCATTTCTGCAATCACTATTGGTGGTGTTGTGCCAGCAACAGAGACTTGCACTGGACAGGTTGTAGCGGCAGACGGCTCTTGGTCAGGAACGTTCACCGTCCCGGCAGTGTCAGGTGGTAGTGTGCCAGTCGCAATCACCGATGCTTTCGATGGGACTGTCAACTCAGGCATGACGATTGACCCGGCAATAATTGTTGCTCCAACTCATGCGACTGTCGGAACAGCAGGTATCACCGTCACTGGTTCAGGATACACAAACGCCGCCGTAATCAACGCTTTCACGCTTGGCGGAATCACACCCCCGACTAACACTGTCATCGGACAGGTGGTCGCCGCAGATGGCTCTTGGTCAGGAACCTTTACTCTCTTTGCCACAGCAGGGGGAACCGATACACTCACTGCCGCAGATGCTACTCCTGAGACTGCCAGCACCACATTCGGCATTGATTCAAAGATAACTGTCGCTCCGGCCACTGGCACTGTTGGAACAGCAGGAGTCGTTGTCACTGGTTCAGGATTCGGCAACACCCAAGCCGTCACAACCTTCCACTTCAATGGAGCCACACCCGCAACACAGACCGTCACTGCTCAGACGACAAGTGCGGTAGGTGCATTCACTGGAACCTTCACCGTTCCACACGCCGCCGCAGGAGCCGAACCTGTCTTCGCTCAAGATGCGTCAGGGAAGAGTGCATCAGTCAACTTCACCGTCCTACCTAAGATAACGCTCTCTCCGAGTGCCACTGGTCACGTTGCGGCAACAATAACTGTTCAAGGGACAGGATTCACTGCGGCAGAACACATCTCTGCTTTCACATTCGATGGTGTAACACCGCCAATCAACACCATCTTGGGCGGCGGCGGAGCACTTGTAGGTGCAACTGGCAACTGGTCTGGAACCTTCGTTGTTCCTGCTCATGCCAGAGCCACAGTAGTCGTTGCGGCTACAGACGGAAGCGAAGGCCCAATCAACACGAACTTCGTCATAACTCCGAATGTAATCCTCACACCTTCAAGCGGCTTGGAAGGGGCAACAATCACGGCCACTGGTTCAGGGTTCACTGCGGCAGACCCCATCCTAATTTTCACCGTAGGCGGAGTCCTGCCATTCCAACCCATCGCTATCGTTGGACAGGTCGTATTGGCAGACGGCTCTTGGACAGGGACATTTGAGGTTCCAATCCTACCCGGCGGAGTTCAGCCAGTCCACACTACAACTGCTCACGACAACGTTACTGTCAACTTCAACGAAGTCGTGGTAGTGACAGGAGTTGGAATCGAGGAAGAGGAAATCTTGGACAGCAACGGCGATGTCATGTGGACAGTCACTCACGCACTGACGGGCATCAAGACACAGCAAGGGCAATTCCAAGACGAACTCGTGATTCTGGCAAAGGAGAGCGACAGTGCAACAGATACCTACGAGTTGGACTCTGAGGGCGACGTTTCTAACCTGCCTATCTCATCTACCACGATAGCGACCAGAAGGAAGAAGTCGCCTTAGACTCTACAAGGATGTAAGTTTCAAGCCAAGGGCGATAAGAGCGATACCCAAGATAACTCTGAAAACTCTGCCCACTTCCCACAAACTCTGCCATACGACATTGACGTTATCGGTGGGCGGATTGATATACCACCACACGAGGTTGCCCGCACCTTCCAGCATGAAGAAGACACCTATCCCAAGGACTATCCATCCTATGGTTTGGAGCGTTAGTCCAAACATAGACCAGATATGGTCGAAGCACTTAATAAAGGTGTGTGCCCAACTACCGGATTCTTACCGGACTCTCCCCATTGATTTTACCGCTAGGGTGTCCTGCCAAACTAAACGAAGTTGAGCAAGATAGAGTGGCCACTGGCCATTATAAACATTCTTGGATTTGTTACTCTTTCTACTGGAAGGACGACCACTGCGCTCGTAGGCTGTTAGTTGCCGCAACGCATCCTCTTGGGCATCTGCTTACCCTTACTCTGTAGGGGTGGTGGCAGGCTCCCGATTTGCCCCCGCCGTGGCAGTTCCTAGTCCGGAGTGGGTATCCGCATACTGGACACTTTTTCTTCATGCACTATGCTTCATAGTGTCACAGGGAAAGGTATAGGAACGGCACTAGATAAGGCTTTGGATGACGGTGGCGAAACCCCATGAGACCACCGCCTAGACGGAGTGGAACCAACAGCCCCGTCCTCTTTCGCCCCTGCCTGCTATTGGCTTGAGGTTGGTCTACTCAAGGGGGCAGGTCGGCTAGGGCTAAGTCGGTGGGCTACTTAAAGATTAGGAGCACCCAAGGGAAGGAGTCACTACCCCTGTTTTCCATGCGCCGAGGCGATTCGGCCTTATTGCTTGTTTGGCCTACTTGCTCCATCCTTGGGCGCAGAGAGATTAGATTCTAGGCTACTTAAGTCTTCTACCAACTCGTCTAGTTCGACCCACACACAGCATCTTGGACAGTAGTTGTCTTCGCCATCGTCAGTCTGAAAAACCTCACACCCACACTTCTTATGAATCATGGCTGGCTAGTCGTATTGGTTGATGAAGGTGAAAGAGGCTGTGGTGTGGTGTATCGGACACTCGATAGTTGGGGTAGAATGAGCATCGTCAGTCCAAAGTTGAAGGTTAAGATTCTCCAAAAGCGTCAGCAACTTTATGAGACAAATACACAGTTTGTCGGTCTCAATGGAAGTCGGCTTCGCACTGCACCGGGCGCAGTAATACTTCTCCGTCTTCAGGATACCAACCTTACCACAACTGCTCGTCCTCTTGTGGCACTTGGCGCAGATAGGCTCAATCCACTTGTGGGTCTTGTTCCACTCAATCTCCTTCTCTCGCACATACTCTTGGTATTCCTTCGGAGACCCCATCAGAATAGTCACAAGTTCTTTGGAAAGGACAGGGTAAGCAAAGGTGGGGGCATCCCCTACTATCCCCCCGACATTCGGAGACGACGAACCCTTGGTCACGGAAGGTATTTTCCTTGGGCACATTTCACCCCACCGACCTACCCTACTTACTAGGCTTTATAAACATTCGGGCGAGGGGCAGAGAGAAGCCCCGCCCCGGTCTCCGGCGGGTCGCCATTTTAACGGAGAGGTTCTTTCAGCCAACTTGCGTAGGGGTCATCGGGGTCGTTGCCCACTTTAGAGGCTGGCATTAGTCACCCCAACGGAACCCGCTTTGGCTTCCCTCTGACGGTAGCCTACTAATGACTGGCTACTTGCTTTTCCCCTCGTCCAGTGCTTGGATTCTAGGCTTTATAAACATTCACTTCCGACCACTACTTCCGACCACTTCTCGGCGGCTAGTTGAGATACCCGCAGTTAGGACACCACCCCTGCGCCTTGATGTCGGCATCGGGGTCGAGGTAGACCTGCGCCATGTCGCCACACTTGGGGCAGGTCACGAAGAGCCGTGGAAGGGCGGCCATGACTGTAGTAAGGGGAGAGGGCTATAAAAGGGTGGTCAGACAGGAGAGGGGTAGTTTCAAAACCTTATAAGTTTTCTCGCCCTTACTTAGAACGACCATGAGCACCATGCCCGATACAAGCGACAAGCCCACCGACACGAGAGACATACCCTTTCTAGGTGGGATAGGGAGACCGAAGTTGAAGTATCATCGGTGCTTGCAGTCGGGGTTGGTGATGGTGCTCTGCCCTGAGTGCGGTGTCCACCACCATGAGAAGTATTGGGTGACAGAGCACATAGCCCATCAGCAAGCTCTCATCGAGGGCAAGAAGAGGATGCGTGAGAGAGATGGCGATTAGGAAAAGGGGGGTAGACGGAAGCAACTAGGACAGGGTGAGGAAGCAACTAGGGGTGGTCAGAAGGGACTCCTAGTGCCTATTTAAGTAATCCGATGAAGATAGGATGATACGATGAACATGGATTTGAGCCTCATATAGCACATCCTTAACTTCATCCGGCCCCATCCGAGGCCATCCGAGACTGAACACCTACTTATATATCCTGTCTGGAAGCAGTGAACACCCCCCTATTAGGAGTCCCTTGCAATGATACCACCCCCCACTATCCCCGGCAGGGACACCCACCCCCCTCCCCCCCGTCCTTAAAGTAGTCCCTCCCGGCAGGCGGCGCACTATATAAAGACCAGTGTTTCCACTGCAACTGCCGTTTCCATCGGAAATGAGGTCTACTATATAAGCGTCTTTGCCGTTGCCGTGGGTGGGGTATATGGTATATCCTTGGAATCCGGCAAGAAGGCTTAAGTAGGCATCGCCGCAGGCCCAATCTCCACTGGAAACACTGGTTCGGCGGCCCCCTTTATATAGTCTGGCGGCTGGCTCGGTGGCGCAGTTTGCACTAAGTTTCCGCAATAGCGGCGCAAAGGCGTGGCATAGCACATCCTTACGTCTCACGGCATCGTCATATAGCACATCGTTCACTCTTGCGGCCTCTATTGTGCAACCGATGTGCAACCTGTGTGTGGCTATGCAGAGGATAGTGGGTCAGTCCACTACACTGCCAATGTAAAGGGTTAGTGAGGTTAGTCAGACAGCACAGATTAGTTGAGGATTGCCCTCTGAAGCCTCAGTCTGGTTCGCTTCATTGCGTCCTGCCTATATTGCCGCCTTAAGTTGCCGCCAGAACTTGCAAAATTTCCATCGGAAACGGGGTCAATTATATAAAGTTCTTTGCCGGGGTGATGGGTTGGCGGGAAGAGGGGTATACTGTATATGTGGAATCCGGCAACAAGCCACATATACTGACCACTTCTGTTACATCGGCCATGAGCGAACCAACATCCCGCCAAGCAGGGGCCACAAAGGGAAGGCAATTAGTTAGAAGCCACTACCTTGTCGCCGTGACTGAGAAGGGCATCCGGATAGGCCGCTTCGGGTTCGGGCAGACCGTGAAGAGCGAGACCGTGGTAGACGTTGGCAACGCCAAGACCGAAGAGCAAGCCAAGTCTGCGGCAGTCGCAAGATACGCCAAGGCCAAGAAGGTTAACCCCATCCTTGTCAGCGTGTCGCAAGTTCGCAAGGTCGAGCGCACACTGACCGAAGTGGACACAGCCTTCAGCGTCATGGACTTAGACAGACTGGCCAAGGCAGTCGGGGCGGGCAACGTCGCAACGTGCGGGACAATCGCCATCAAGGTCAGGAGAGCGTAAGACTTGTCCAAACTCTACGCCAAGGTCGAGACAGAGCGCACTCGCAAGGCCAAGACAGTGCCAGCGAATAAGGAGATTCGCATCCGAGTCAATTACGGGAGCGCAGAGAACTCAATGCCAGCGTATGACCTACTCATCAGTGAGAGAGAGGGCAATTTCCCGTTTCTCGACATTCAGACCACTAGCAAGTTCCACGTTATCGTCAACGGGAAGAGCATCGAGAAACTCCAAGAAGAGGCAGTCGAAGAGGCCACTGGCCTAGTCAGAAATCCACTGGCAGGGAGCGCATAGACTTGACAGACTCGGACTTAGTTGCAGTCGAGAACGTCAATACGCCGACCTACAAACGCAGACAAAAGGAGAGTTTCGAGTATGTGGGCGGCGGGCCGCAAGGTTGGCGGGCCAGTCCGGTGCTCAATGTGCGGGGCACTGGCGACGAGATTGACTTCGACATCCCTAACAACTTTAGAGAGGTCAAGCCTTACGAAGAGATGCACCCCGAAGTAAGGGGCGGCGGGACTTTGTGTGAGTTGTGCGGGTGGGAAGGCATTGTAAACATTTGGTATATCCAAAACGACACGGCCAGACTTTACATGAGAGTCGGCTCAGTCTGCGTAGATACATTCATGGGAGCGCAGTATACGGCCAAGACGGTCAAAATCTTCAAGGAGACCAGACTCAGGAACGCTTATG